>RCUQ01000064.1_pt1 | contig 138010 bp, 145 predicted proteins | sample 2166351 | NCBI WGS metagenome assembly RCUQ01 (sample SAMN09932597, study PRJNA488358) | compost metagenome | feature: garden; material: soil; isolation source: compost soil in acetonitrile-enriched culture | place: Germany: Experimental Botanical Garden Goettingen | collected 2016-01-27
CCACAAATAGATAAAACAGTTTGTTTTTATTTTAATAATCGGTTTTATAGATTTAAAGATGTTTTCTTCAACCATTTCATAAAGCTATATGGGGGATTTAAATGATTTTTCAAGTGATTTGCAGTTTAAGCAGTATAAATTAGGTATGATCAAGACAGTTAAAAAATAGGGAAGCAAGTGATGCAATTACAGCGCGGTATCTATCAGCATTATAAAGGTCAACTGTATCAAGTTTTACATGTGGCGACGCATAGTGAAACCGAAGAAAAACTGGTGGTTTATCAGTGTTTATATGGTGATTACTCGATTTGGGTACGTCCACTTGCCATGTTTACTGAAACGGTAATGTTAGAGGATGACCGTGAGGTTGAGCGCTTTAAACTGATTCAAAAAGTATAAACAACGCTAAGTAAAGTAGAGGGGGATTTGATGATGCATGCAGAATTTTTGAGTAAAGTATCGGCTTTATATCAACGCTTTCAAGAACATGACAGTACGCAAGCAGATCGCATCGCGCGCTTTCGCAATATTGAGCCTGAGTCTGCACAATTTTTGGCGCAACTGGTTCATATTCAGCAGCCTCAGCAGATATTAGAAATAGGAACATCAACTGGCTACTCAACCTTATGGTTGGCTTATGCAGCACAACAAGTGAATGCTCGATTAACCACTTTGGAAATTGATGCTGAGAGAAGTCAACAAGCCGCTGCTCATCTTGCGGATTTCAATTTATCCAATGGCGTTGAGTTTTGGGTTGGTGACGCAGCTGAATATTTGAAGCAGTCGCAAGCCATCTTTGATTTTATATTGCTAGATGCTGAGCGTGATGCTTATGTCGACTATTGGCCGGATTTGAAACGATTGATGTGTGTTTCACGCGGAGTTTTAGTGGTTGATAATGTTCTATCGCATGCCGATCAAGTCACGAACTTCATCGCGCTTATTCAGCAGGACGAGCAGTTTAACCTGTCTACATTAGCGATTGGTGCGGGCTTGTTGGTGGTGACGTAGAATCATGAAAAACAATCAGGATAAATCCTGATTGTTTGAGCTTCAAAAATTAATGAATACTTAAGCGCGTAAAGTGCAAATCATATTCTAAATATTTATGAACAAAGGCTGTTTTATTATTACATCGAACTAAGTTGTTATAAATAAATTCAGGCACAGGGTGGTACAGCTCGCCTGAACCATCGGCATAGAAAATTTTTAAATAGCGTGTGGAAGCGTTGTATTTCCAAGATGTTACCGCAATTGTCCCCATAAGCGACTCCCCATCATGTACATGGAATCACAGCAATGTGGCTGCTTAATTTAAACTTATGCCAAACTTAAAAAGTGAAGTATTACAGTTTTGTAAATAAAAAAACCGTACATAAAGTACGGCTTTTTTTAAGTGATCAATTAACGCATTTTCGCAAGGAAACGACCTACGCGTGTAATGGCTTCACGCAGTTCATTTTCAGCAGGTAAGAACACCACACGGAAATGATCTGGTGTTGGCCAGTTAAAGCCTGTGCCTTGAACCAGAAGTACTTTTTCCGCACGAAGTAGATCAAGCATCAGTTTTTCGTCATCTTGAACTGGATAGATTTCTGGGTCCAATTTCGGGAAGCAATACATCGCGCCTTCAGGCTTAACACAAGATACACCTGGTATATCATTCAACATTTGCCAAGCAATATTACGCTGTTCGTATAAACGACCACCTGGACGAATTAAATCATTGATTGACTGGTAGCCGCCTAAAGCAGTTTGAATGGCATACTGAGCTTGGTGGTTAGCACACAAACGCATAGAAGCCAGCATGTCTAAACCTTCAATATAGTCGACTGCACGAGACTTATCGCCTGTGATTGCCATCCAGCCTGAACGGTAACCCGCAATACGGTATGCTTTAGATAAACCATTGAAAGAGATACAGAGTTGGTCACCAGCTAACGCTGCTACAGAAACATGTTCAATACCGTCATAAACAATTTTGTCGTAAATTTCATCTGCAAACAAAATCAAATCATGCTTTTTAGCCAATGCGACGATTTGCTCAAGCACATGACGTGGATAAACTGCACCTGTTGGGTTGTTTGGATTGATAATCACGATACCGCGGGTACGTGGTGTGATTTTACTCTCCATATCTGCAATGTCGGGATACCAAAAGTTTTCTTCATCACATTTATAATGAATAGCTGTACCGCCTGAAAGGTTTACCGCAGCCGTCCAAAGGGGGTAGTCAGGCATTGGCACGAGCATTTCGTCACCATCATCTAACAAGCCTTGCATGGCCATCACGATCAATTCAGAGACACCATTGCCGATATACACATCATTGACATGCATATCTAAGATGCCTTTTTGTTGGTAGTACTGACAGATGGCTTTACGCGCAGGGAAAATCCCTTTTGAGTCGGTATAGCCCACTGCATTTGGCAGGTTTAAAGCTACATCATTAATAATCTCTTGAGGAGCTTCAAAACCAAACGGTGCAGGGTTACCAATGTTGAGTTTGATAATCTTATGGCCGGCTTCTTCCATTTCATTGGCCGCTCGTAACACTGGCCCACGGATGTCGTAGCATACATGCTCGAGCTTAGACGATTTTTTTATTTCGCGTGGGGTTTGGAGAGTGTTCGGCATTTTGATGTTCTCGGAAAGAGTGGAGGTCACTTTTGCATAACGGTATAAATAGCTTTTAAATGTTTCAGTTGTCACCAAATCGAGATCATGTTCATCTCTGAGTAAAGCAACAATTTTTTCATGCGTAAATCCTACCTGTTGATATTGTTTAATCACAGGCAGTAGATGTTTAAAAATAACGCTCTTTTTTTGCGACATTTTTTAATCCTGAGCAAGAATTTCAATAAGACTAACATTAAAATTGCTCACAAAAAAGCATTAAAGAAAATAAATTGCTTACCATTTTTATAAAATGCTTTCTTTTTGCTTTTGTTGAAATTATAGGTCTTTTGTAAATTGTGAACTAAACACTAGAAATTTTAAGATGAATGACGTAAATATAGGATTATCCTATTTTAAATAGCAAGATAGAAAGGGACGTAATCATGGGAAAACTCAATAAAACAGACCGAGAATGGCAAAGAGAGTTATCACCTGACGAATTTCGCATTACGCGACAAAAGGGGACGGAACCAGCCTTTACGGGGAAATATTGGAATACTAAACAAGCAGGTACTTATGTATGCCGTTGCTGTGGTACGCCATTATTTAATTCTGAAAACAAATATGACAGTGGTTGCGGGTGGCCAAGTTTTTATAAGCCACTCAATACGACTGTGATAGAAGAGCATCAAGATACAACACATGGCATGGTGCGTACTGAAATTGTATGTCATCACTGTGATGCTCATTTAGGCCATGTTTTTACAGATGGACCTGAGCCTACAGGTTTACGTTATTGTGTAAACTCGGCGTCATTAGAACTAGAAACACAAGAAAAAAGTGATGAGGATACTTATCCATGACCAACATTTATCAGTTTGAAGCGGAATTGTTAGATGGAAAAAATAAATCCTTTGCTGACTATGAGGGCGAAGTGCTGCTCATTGTCAATACGGCCAGTAAATGTGGTTTTACACCACAATTTGCGGGATTAGAGAAAATTTATGAGCAATATCATGCACAAGGGTTTGAGGTGTTAGGCTTCCCTTGTAATCAGTTTGGGGGGCAAGATCCGGGTAGCAATGAGCAAATAGGAACGTATTGTCAGAAAAACTATGGGGTGACTTTTCCCATGTTTTCCAAAGTTGATGTTAAAGGCCCTGAAGCCCACGCCATATTCCGTTATTTAACCAATAACAGCAAAGGGATTCTCGGCAGCGGCATTAAGTGGAATTTTACAAAATTCTTGATTGGTAAGGATGGCAAAGTAATTAATCGTTATGCGCCAACCACCAAGCCTGAAGCGATTCAAGCAGATATTGAAAAAGCATTACAACAATAATCTGTTGATGTGTCGTCAGTGATGAAAGAGCAAGGTGCTTCAGTTGAATTTTGGAGTGATCCGCGCATGCCCTATGTGGAAACACGTCGGGCATGTGCAAGTCGTGCTTGTTATAAAGCCCATAGTCATCCGACATTTTCAATTGGTGCAGTGGATCAAGGCAACAGTATTTTCACTAGCTACTTCGGTGGAACGCAACAAATAGACGCGGGTACCTTGGTATTGGTTCCTTCACATGTAGAACATGCGTGTAATCCTGTTCCAGATCAGGCTTGGATCTACCAAATGATGCATTTAGATGCACGTTGGTTGAACCAGTTATTACAAGAAACTGGACATGAATATACTTGTTATGACATTCCGCAGTTCAAACCTGTACTGTATAAACAGCCAAAGATGTATCAAGACTTTAGTTGCCTCAACAGTCAATTATTTGATACTGCACTGTCGTATTGGGAAAAAGAACAAACCTTAATCACAACACTCACTGAGCTTTTATTTCCATATATTCAACTAGAATTACTTGCTCCTCTACACTATGCACAGCAAGAGTTTAAGCAGCTTTTATCGATGATTCAGAATGCTGACACATTTTTATCATTAGAGCAAATGTCGCAAGAAGTCCAGTTGAGTCGGTATGCCATTATTCGGCTATTTAAATCATCTTTAGGCATGACGCCGCACGCTTATCAATTGAATCATAAAATTAATGATGCACGCATCTTTTTAAAACAAGGCATGGATATAGCGCAACTGAGTTATACGCTGGGCTTTAGTGATCAAAGTCATTTTCACCGTGTTTTTAAAAGTTTAACGGGTACCACGCCAAAACTCTATCAAAAGCAACATCGCGCAATTTTATCCAAGAGCTGATCTTAATCTGTCGTTAGGCTTGTCTCACTTTTAAAGAGAGATAAGTGATGGAGCTTTTTATTGTTATTGCTGTGACGCATTTTGTGGCTTTGCTTTCTCCTGGCCCCGATTTTTTCCTCATTTTGATGACGGCATTAAACAGTGGTCAAAGAAGGGCACGATATACAGTTTTCGGTATTGTAGTTGGGAATGCTTTTATTCTAGCGCTTATTTTTACTTTACTGGGGTGGCTTGGGCATATTCATGCCTATGTTCTGATGTTGTTACGCGGATTAGGTATTGCGTATTTGTTGTATTTATCTATGCAGTGTTTTCGCTATAAGCATCATGAAAATGTTGAATTTCAAGCGCATGACCCCACGCCTCATCAAACTAGAATTCTATGTTTTACTCAAGGTTTACAGTCTAGTTTGCTGAATCCTAAAAATATGATGTTCTACAGTAGTTTGATATTGCTGGTTTATTCAAACTTTGATGTTTATACCTTGCTTTTAATGAGTCTCTGGATGGTGGTTGTGGTTCTGGTGTGGAATCTGTTGGTGCTTAAGTTATTGAGTTGGAAGCGCTGGAATCATTTTTTAACTCAACACCTCAATTGGCTTTATAAGATGTCAGGGTGCTGCTTTGCCTTTTTTGCACTCGTTTTGCTATTAGGTTGACTAGTAATATGAGAATCTTAAAGTAAAAGTTAACCAGTTGTCTGATTTCATAAGTTATAACAATGGAATAATTAATTCTCATTTGAATTTACAATTTATATGAGAATTAAATCAGTTTGATTAAGATCAATTCTCATTTACTATCAGGCTCGAATTTTAGATTGATGAAAAAGGGTAGGAAATGGTTAAGCTGAAACCATTGGTGTTAATGATGGCATGTGTATCTGGGTACAGTATTTCACATGCGGCTGAAGCTCCAGTAGTCGTTGAATCCGACTCATCATCTCAAGCTAGCAATGTTAAAGCTTTGGAAACAATCCGTATAGTTGCAAGTGCCGATGCTTCTGCAGATGGTTTAATGGAGGCTTTCGCTGGTGGACAGGTCGCGACTGGCGGGCGAGTAGGTGTCTTTGGTAACCAGAAAAATTTAGATAACCCATTTAGCTTAACTAGCTATACCAACCAATACATTCAAGAACATCAAGCGAAAAGTGTAGGTGATGTTTTACAAGCTGATCCATCCGTTCGTTTAGCTAAAGGTTTTGGTAATTTTCAGGAAACTTATTTTATTCGTGGTTTCGTTTTGGCCTCTGATGATACAAGTTATAATGGCCTGTATGGGATTTTGCCGCGTCAATACATTCCTACAGAGTTATTTGAGCGAGTTGAAGTTTTCAAAGGTGCTTCAGCATTTTTAAACGGTGCAATGCCGGGAGGTTCTGGCATTGGTGGTTCTGTTAACTTGGTGCCTAAACGTGCAGCCAATGAACCCCTTAAACGTGTAACAGCAGGTACAGATTTTAATGGTGGTTACTTATCGAGTGATGTATCCGAACGTTTTGGTGAAAATGATCAATATGGCGTACGTGTAAATACGGCATACCATGGCGGTGGCACAGAAGTTGATAAAGAAGATAATTCGCTTGGGTTGGCTTCGATTGCGCTTGATTATCGTGGTGATCAACTGCGCTTATCAGGCGATTTAGGATACAACAACAACCGTCTTAAAGAAAACCGTCCAAGTTTGCGTTTGACCAATGCAGTAACTTCGGTTCCAAGTGCATCACAATATGCGGATTATCATGGACAATCATGGACATATTCTAATGAGGAGGATGTCTTTGGTAGTTATCGTGCAGAATATGACTTTAATGATGCAGTGACTGCATATGCTGCTTATGGTTTCCGTGTTAGTGAAGAAGCGGGCGTATATTCTAGTCAGCAACTCAGCAATACTGAAACGGGCGCTGCCTCTTTATCTGCCTCAACAATTTTACGAAAAGATAAAAACCATACGGGTGAAGTGGGTGTTAAAACCAAATTTAATACTGGTACATTAAGCCATAATGTCGTTCTGTCTGGTTCGATGTACCGAGCAGATAAGCGCTATAGTTATGGTTATGCTACAGGAGTGGCTGATAACTTCTATAACCCTATTTATAGTAATGATTCTAATATTGATAAATGGCTAGGTTCTAAAGGAACTTATCCGAAAGCGAATGTGTCGACTTTAAGAAGTGTGGCTTTAGGCGACAATATTTCCGCTCTAGATGATCGATTAATGGTTATGCTTGGGGCACGTTATCAAGAAATAGATCAAGATGTTTATTCGTATGGGGTATACAAGCACAACATTAATAAAGATAAAGTTACACCTGCTTTAGGTGTAAGTTATAAAATTACGCCTGAACTAGCAGTCTATAGCAACTATGTTGAAGCGTTAGTTCAAGGTGACGCAATACAGGATAGCTTTGGGCAAAATTATGTGGCTGATCCTTTTGTGTCCAAACAAAAAGAAATTGGCTTGAAATATGAAAATGGTGCAATTGGTGGTGGTTTAAATTATTTCAACACTGAGCGTCGTAAAGCTGCTGTAAATACAGCAGGTTCAGCTCAACTCACTGATGCGAAAAGTATTCATCAGGGTATTGAATTTAATGCCTATGGCCAATTAACCGATGCAGTTCGCATCTTAGGTGGTGCAACATGGATTGATACAGAGCAAAAAGAAACGTATCAAGGTTTGTTTGATGGCAACCAAGTGATTGGTGTGCCAGAGTTTCAGGCGAATTTAGAAGCAGATTGGAAATTACCTGTACCACAAGATGTTTCAATTAATGGTCGTGTCGTTTATACCGGTAGTCAGTACGCAAATAATGCGAATACATTAAAATTAAACGATTGGACGCGTGTAGATGTGGGGGCGAATTATAAAACCCAGATCAATCAAGTTCCAACAGTGATTAATTTTGGTATTACCAACTTATTTGATAAAGAGTATTGGGTTTCAGCAAGTACTAATGATTATACTTACTTAACACTGGTACAACCTCGTACATTTACTTTAAGTGCATCATTTGATTTTTAATCGAATAAAGATAAGAAAACCTCCGTTATAGGAGGTTTTCTTTTTTAGATGAGTTAATTTATAAAATCGCTTTTAAGCGTTTAATCACCTGCTCACACTGTGCAAGATCTGCAACTAGCGCAAGACGTACATGGTTTTCGCCTGGGTTACCTTGCTCAGTATCGCGTGACAAATAACGTCCAGGAAGTACTTTGACATGTGCTTTTTCCATGAGCATTTTTGCAAAAGTTTCGTCATTATCTACTTTTAACCAGTAGTAAAAGCCTGCATCTGGTTTTTGTAGGGGCAGTATATGGCCCAATTCCTTTTGAAATAAATCAAATTTTGCACGATATTGTACACGGTTTTCTTCAACATGCACTTCGTCATCCCATGCTGCAATCGAAGCCAATTGGTGCTGTACAGGCATCGCTGCACCATGATACGTACGGTATTGTAAATAAGGCTTGAGTAAAGCCGTATCACCTGTGACAAAGCCAGAGCGCATACCTGGTAAGTTTGAGCGTTTAGATAGTGAGTGGAATACGACGCAATTTTTGTAGTCGTCTCTGCCTATTTCAGCACAAACTTCGAGTAGGCCCACAGGTGCAGTATCAAACCAAAGTTCTGAATAGCATTCATCCGATGCAATCACAAAGCCATATTGGTCTGAAAGTGCGATTAACTTTTTAAACTGCTCTTTTGAGAGTACAGCACCCGTCGGGTTGCCCGGTGTACAGACAAATAACAGGGCTGTTTTCTCCCAGACTTCAGCAGGTACAGCATCAAAGTCACCGAGATAACCATTTTCTTCGGTGCAATTTACAAAATAAGGTTTTGCCCCAGCAAGTAAGGCTGCACCTTCATAAATTTGGTAGAACGGGTTAGGCATAACCACATAAGGCGCATCTTCACGATTTACTAATGCTTGAACAAAAGAAAAGATTGCTTCACGGGTGCCAGAAACAGGCAATACATTGTTTTCTGCACTAATCTGATTGAGCCGAAAACGACGGGTTAGCCAGTTTGCAATACTCGTGCGTAACTCGGGTACACCTTTACTGTTTGGATAGGTCGATAAATGATGAAAATTATCGATAATGGCTTGTTTCACAAACTCGGGTGCAGGATGCTTAGGCTCACCAATCGATAATGGAATGAGGGGTAAGTCTGCGGGAGTAATATCCTGAAATAGTTTATTTAACTTTTCAAATGGATAAGGGTGTAAAAGGGATAAACTCGAGTTCATGAAACAAAATACCAGTGTGTATTGTTAATGTTGACCACAGACCTGACTAGAGGCTTCATCTAAGGCTGATTTTAGTTGTGCAGCAAAAGTTTCAGCTTCAGTTTCAGTCATGGGTTGACCATCTTTTTTGGTGACAAAGAAAATATCTTCGGCACGCTCACCTAAGGTGGCAATTTTAGCAGAGTGAATATCTAGACCTTGCATCATAAACAGCCCGCCTACTTTGGCAAGTAAACCAGGATGGTCAAGTGTTGCAATTTCGACCATGTTTTGTTGCAGTGCTTCATTCAGCGTAATATCAACGGTGTTTTCAATGTCAAAATGGCGTAGCTGACGTGGGATGCGGCGTTGCATGAGCCCTGGGTATTTATCTGAATTGGCTAAGGCATCTTTTAACGCTGACAGCACTTTGGCTTCACGTTCAGGGTCGGTTAGCAGCGTACCAAAACGGTCAAGCACGACATAAGTGTCTAAACTAAATGCTTTGGTTGCGGTAATAATACGCGCATCTTGTACATCCAAGTTCATACGATCGAGAATAGCAACCGTTGTTGCAAACAGGTTGGGCTGATCCTGAGTATAAATAAAGATTTGTACTGCATCTTGAGCAAATTTACGCTGTGCACGCATTAAAACTAGCGGTTCAGGGTTGTCACCGTGCTGCAAAATAGCACGTGTGTGCCAAGCAATTTCATCGGCAGATTCTTTGAGGAAATATTCATCCCCCAGTTCTTGCCAGACTTTTTCGACATCATCTAGTGCAAACTCTTCGACCAGTTGTTCACTGGCAGAAAACTTGGTGTCCTCGATTAGCATTTGATAATCCACAGGACGGCCTAAACCTGAGCGAATCACGTCACGTGCATGGGTATAGAGCTGACGCATGAGAGAAGCGCGCCACGTATTCCAAAGCGAAGGATTGGTTGCATTGATATCTGAAACAGTCAACGTATATAGATAGTCGAGATGTTCCATGTCGCCCATTTTCTCAGCAAAAGCTTTAACCACATCGGGGTCAGAAATATCTTTCTTTTGAGAAGTGACGGACATGAGCAAATGGTTTTGGATGAGCCATGCGACAAGGTTGCATTCACGTTCGGTAAAACCATGACTACGACAGAATTCAATTGCGTCGGTTGCACCCAGCTCACTATGGTCACCACCACGGCCTTTGGCGATATCATGGAAAATGGCAGCCAAATAGACAATGTCACGACGTGCTAGACGTTGGAACACCGAACTTACGACAGGGAAGTCCTTGGCAAACTCCGGTTCTTTGAAACGGTTTAAGTTCCGCAGTAATAATAAAGTATGTGCATCCACGGTATAGATATGGAACAAGTCATATTGCATCAACCCCATAATCTGCCCAAATGCAGGGATATAGTTACCTAAAACACCATAACGTTTCATTGCCACCATGGTTTCGTATAAACGATGAGGTGAGCGAATGATGGCCATAAAGAGGGCTTGATGTGCTGGATTATCTCTATATTTTTGGTCAATGCGTTTAGCCGCCAAAATCAATAAACGTAGCGTACGTGCGCGAATGCCTGTAATTTCAGGTCGATTAGCCAATATATAGAAAATTTCTAAAATAGCACTTGGGTTTTCAGAGAAAATTTTATGGTGTTGAACTGCTAGTTTGCCGTCGACCAGTTTAAAATTTTCATTGATTTCCTCAATGTTACGCTCATAGTTCGGTAGGCGTGGGGTAATCACAGATTCATTGAAATAAGCCAACAGCATTTCATTCAGCGTGGTGACTTGTTGCGCGCTTCGATAATAACGCTTCATGAATTGTTCAATCGGATAATTCGGTGATTTGCCTTCTTCACGGATATAGCCGAACATCGCGGCAATATCACGTTGATAATCGAACAGTAAACGGTTTTCATCACGTTTGGCTAGGCGGTGCAGGTGATGACGAATTTCCCAGAGGAAGCTTTCAGCTTCTTCTAATACTCCCAACTCAAACTCTGAAATAAAGCCTAAGTGCACCAAGTCATAAATACGGTTGACGCGGAAATGCCGCTTAGCAATCCAACCAATTTGATTAATGTCCCGAATGCCGCCCGGCGCATTTTTAATATCGGGCTCTAGATTACTTTCCGTAAAGTTATGCTGCGCATAGCGTTTGGCCTGTTCTTCCATTTTTGCATCATAGAAAGTTTTGTCTGTCCATGTTTGTGAAACAATGCGTCGTGGCCATTTAGCTAAGTGTTCATTGCCTGTAATTAAACGGGACTCAATGAGGGCAGTAGCAACAGTTAAGTCGGAGGTTGCTTGTTCAACACAGTTGGCAATGGTACGTACACTAATGCCGGGCTTGAAATTGCCGACATCCCAAAGTGAGGAAATAAAGACTGAAATGAGTTTTTCTTGTTCTTCGCTAAACTCATCCTCAGACAAGATCATGATGTCTACATCTGAGTAAGGCAGCATCTCTCGGCGACCGTAACCACCGACAGCAAATAAACTTAAGTCTGTCTGATCGAGTTTTGCATATTTCCATAGGAAAATAAGTGCTTCATCGATCATATTTGAACGCGTTAAAATGACATCACGGATGGATTGGCCATGATCAAAACTTTCTTGTAATTGATTTTCAACATGACTACGCCATTGATTAATCGCTTTGATGTCGTGATTACTGCTGACATAGTTAAGCAGTGGAGAAGTATTGATCATGAACCGTATCCGTATATTTTAACAACGCTTAATTTTGATGAACGCTAACCAGTCCAGCAGTTTGTGCTGCTAGTTCACGCGCTTGGTCGGTTGTTTCAGCACGCGCTGTCGCAACGCCCATACGGCGACGTGTAAAGCCTTCTGGTTTTCCAAAAATGCGTAAATCAGTATTTGGGTTTGCCAAAGCAAGATTTAAGCCAGAAAAAGATAAGTTATTTGCATCCACACCTGCATAGATCACGGCACTCGCAGCAACGCTATGACGTGCTGTATTGACAGGTAGGCCCAAAATCGCACGTGCATGTAGTTCAAATTCACTTTGGAACTGAGAGGCAAGCGTCACAAGACCTGTGTCATGTGGGCGTGGTGATACTTCACTAAACCACACTTTATCGCCTTTGACAAAGAGTTCTACACCGAAAATACCACAGCCACCCAATGCGATGGTGACTTTATTGGCAATACGCTTTGCTTCGTCAAGTGCCGTTGGTGTCATGGCTTGAGGCTGCCAGCTTTCAACATAGTCGCCCGCGTCTTGGCGGTGACCAATTGGGTCGCAGTACGAAGTTTCAATTTCACCTGTTTCTGGGTTTTTTGAACGTACTGTTAATAGCGTAATTTCAAAATCAAAATCAATTTGTGATTCTACAATCACTGTCCCTTGATTTACACGACCACCTGTTTGTGCATATTTCCACGCAGCATCTACTTCTGAAAATTCTTTTACGCGGGATTGGCCTTTACCAGAAGAGGACATGACAGGTTTAACAAAGTTTGGATAACCAATGTCATCACATGCAGCACGGAAAGATTCTAAAGTATCTGCAAAACGGTAAGCCGATGTCGGTAAGCCTAGTTCTTCCGCAGCTAAACGACGGATGCCTTCACGGTTCATGGTTAAATTGACCGCTTTTGCAGAGGGAATGACTGTTGCAATATTATCTTGTTCGATTTCAACTAACACTTGCGTTGCAATGGCTTCAATTTCGGGAACAATTAAATTCGGCTTAACGTCCTGAATGAGTTGTTTAAGCGCTGTTGCATCTGCCATATTTAAGGTATAGGCATAGTGTGCAACTTGCATTGCAGGAGCATGATCGTAGCGGTCAGCAGCATGAACTTCTACACCTAAACGTTGTAAAGAAATCACAGCTTCTTTCCCAAGCTCTCCAGATCCCAATAGCAGGACTTTAAATGCTGAAGGCTGAAGTGGAGTACCAATAGTAACGCTCATGTAAATCATCCATGCTTGATTTTATGGGCTTTTAGCATAGCAGAACTCTGAAAGGTGTTCAGGGTTCATTCACATAAATTAATGATATTGTCCAACAATTTTTTTTATAATGCTGTGCATTCCAAAGTCAAAATTTCATGCAAAGGATGCTAAATAAATTTTTCCAATCGAGCTGGAAATGACTTGCACAGCTGAGCGCTTCAAGTTTTGATGGATGCAAGATATGGGTTAAAAAGGCATAGGAATATAGGTATAAACCAAGCCATAGCTAAGCGCTGCTGTGAGTGTAGCGGGGACAATTTGCTTAAACTTAAAATAAAGTCCAGCTAATACGATGAAGCCGACTAACATGGCAAAACTTTTATTGGGTGTATCTAACAGTGGTGGCAAAGTCGCAACCACGAGCATTGAACTAATCGCCGCAATACCAATCGAACCCAATGCAATCTTTAACCATAAAGCACCGCGCTTTTGTGAACCTTGTTGGAACTTTTGAATGACGAAGAATGGGCCAAAACGTGAAGCAAAATTTGCAATACCCACTACAATGCCGACCAAGATAATTTCGATATTCATGCTTGATCTCCCATATGTTCAGGGTCTGGTTTTTTCAGTACATAGTGTTTAAACAAACCTGCAAATATACCTGAACTGATACCAATAAAAATTGCAGCAGATAAGTCAATAAAATAGCAGGCAATGGCAGATACAAGAATGGTCACAGCCACCACAAAAGTGTGTTTCTTTTCAAAAGCTGCCAATAAGAAACTTAAGAACAGTGCAGGTAATAGAAAGTCTAGAGCGGCTTGTAAAAACTGAGGTAAATGACTGACTTGGTCTGCAAACATTCCACCTAGAAAAGAACCTGTAGCCCATGCGAGCCAACTAAACAGGCTTAAGCCTAGCATCCAAGACTCAGACCACTCTTGGCGACGTTGTGACAGTTTAATCATGCCTGAGGCAAAGACTTCGTCGGTTAGCCCCCATGACCAAATAGCGGTTTTCTTTAGGTTCAGTTTATCTTGAATTAAGTTTTGTAGTGCAGGGCCATAGAGTAAGTGACGAATATCTAAGGCAATCACAGTGAGGGCAGTCATCCAAATAGACGTACCACTACCTAATAGGGCAACCACTAAAAACTGACTGGCCCCTGCATACATTGAGCAGGATAAAAATAAAGCCTCCCATGCACTAAAGCCAAATTGGGTTGCAGATACACCAAAGGCAAAAGAAACAGGTAGATAGGTAAAGATAATCGCTTGGCTATCCTTAGCCCCTTGCCAAAAGCCAGCAGCTTGTGCAGGAGTGGGATTAAGTTCGGACACAACACACCTTGAAGAAGACTTTATCATTAGGTCAAAATTGATTGTGTATTGTAACTGAATTCACTAGCATAGTGCCCAATTGTTTGTTGAGGCGTTTAACCATGTTGAAGCTCGAATTACGTACTTTAGGGCTGACTGCTATAATTGTAAGCAGTTTACTTTTGCAAGCTTGTGGGCAGTCAGAGCAAGCTCCTGAACAAAAAGTAGAAATTAAGGCTGCGCCAAAAATTACCAATGACGCTACGGAATATGCCCAGCGTGCTTGGGTGTTTATCAATGAAGTAGATGGCTTGGTATATAACAAGCAACTGGATCAGATTGAAGCTAAAGTCCGTCATCCTGCACGTAAACTCAGTACGGACTGGCGTATTAATGTCAAAATGACAGACTCAGTAACCGAAGGGAAATACGCACTGTGCCGTAAAGCCTTGACCAGCTTAGAAGTATGGGCACGTGAGACCTTAGACGGTTCTTCGAGTGTTGCACAGAAACAGAGCGATTATGAGCGTGATAAAGCACAATGTCGAGGCGCAATTGATAACCCCAGTTTAGGTAATACAGACCCTAAAAAAGTAGGGGTTTAAGACTTGCATAGCATGACCAAAAGCGAGTTTTTAAAACTCGCTTTTTTATGATTGTAGTTTTAATGAATAACATAATAAAAATATTCCTACACACTGAAATATAAGAATTGAGGCGAATTTTAAGGGTTAATTTAAAAAATTAGTTGTTGCGATGTTTACATTAATTATTGGTCAAATGCTGCCACAGCAGTCCAAAGTCGTTGAGAAAAATAGCCAAGACGTTACGCCGTGTAGCAATATTTTTATACATCTTTTTTATATGAATTGCGCTCTTAAGGAGCAAGCTTGATTGTCTATTCTGAGCTATGCGCCATTTTATGCAGCATTGCAGGATCTAAAATCTTAATTTTTTTAAACGCAATTGCCAGTATTCCTAGTTTTTCTAAGTTTTGAAGTTCTTGGTTGATGGTTTGGCGTGAACACATCAGCATTTGAGCCAGTTGCTCCTGTGATAAATGGATTTCATCATTGGTAATCGCGAGATGGTTGCCATAACCGCTTAAAATAAAAAGTAAGCGTTGGGCCAGTCGTTGACTGATATTTTGACTTTGGATTGCGATCAGTTCTAAAAAGGCGAGACGTAATTTCTGTGAAGCAAGCTGTGCAATATGAAACCAAAATTCTGGGGTGGCTTGGATAAATTCCTCAACATCGCGTTTAGGTAGATGGAGCAGGGTACTTTTTTGAATAGCAATCGCATCGTGCGAACGTGGTTGCTGATCTATTAATGAAATTTCTCCAAACCACATAATCGGTTCTGCAATCGCTGCAACCGCTTCTTTACCTTCAATGTCGACATGACCTAAACGAATTGCGCCGTTCAAGACTGCATAGATGCCATCAAATAAATCCCCAGAGCGAAAAACAGCTTGGTCTTTTGCAACCTCAATATATTTGGCATGTTGCACAATATACTGTTGATATGTTGATGGTAATTTGGCGAACCAATTGTTATTGAGTAATTGTTGTTGATGTTGAACTTCCAGCATTCCGCGTCCTTTCGTGATTAATCGAGCAACTTGTCAGGTCGACGACAACTTGATGGGCTGTTTTCCTTTAAAGTTATTCTATATCGTGATCAATATCATGCAATAAGGAAATACAGTATGAGTAAATTAGAAAAATTATTAAGTCAGTATGCAGCTTATCATCTTGATCATAAAAATATCGTGACCCACTTTGTGGGTATTCCGCTGATTGTGTTTTCAATTATGTGTTTAACCGCAAGAGCTGGCATGACTGTGGGCAGTTTTGAAATTACTTTGGCGATGGTTTTGATCTTAGCGAGTATTGTTTATTACCTGAGCCTAGATCGAATTTTTGGTGTGATCATGCTTGTGATCTATGCCATGGCTTATCCATTGGCTTATAAAATTGCACAGTTTGATTTGGGGCTTTGGTTAAGTCTCAGTATTGGTATTTTTGTTGTCGGCTGGGCGTTTCAGTTTGTCGGGCATTTCTATGAGAAGAAAAAACCAGCCTTTATGGATGATGTGATTGGTCTAGCCATTGGTCCACTATTTGTTTTGGCGGAAATGGTGTTTATGCTTGGTTTTAGAAAAGACATTGAACAACGCATGTTAGATGAAGCGCGTAAACAGCGTGCTGCAATGGATAACAAGCATGTCTCTGTGGCATCACATTAACTGAATTATTTTATCGATAAAAAAGCCAGTGAATTTCACTGGCTTTTTTTATGCTGTTTTAAGATGTCTTCGCGACTTTATGTGTATCTGGTTGAGCTTTGGGTGTATTCGGGTTTGGAGCATGAGCATCTTTAGGGATTTATTGGTCATATCATTGGCTTTCATTGAATCATGTTTCACCATTTTATCTTGCTTCATGGTTGGATCATGTTTGGCCGTTTTGTCTTGTTTCATTGCCTGATCATGTTTCGTCACGTTCATGGTTGCGACGCACTTACCACCTTTATGATTTGCACCTGTACCACCCGACAGTGCTGTTCCTTGTGGGCATGCAAATGCTGTAGCGCTAAGCGTTGTGAATAAACCTGCTGTAATAAATGTGCTGATCTTTTTCATTTTCGTTTGTTCAATGAAGGCATTAGTGCCTGTGATTAAATTAGCGATAATACAAAAAATAGAAGTTATAATATTGTATGAGATCCAAACGGATCAGGTGTTCATATGTTATTTAATGCTGTTTTTAAGCTTGGTTTAAGCTTATAAAAAAACCCGATTGGTATCGGGTTTTTTTATATTCTGAACAACTTATACGTTAAAGCGGAAGTGTAGAACATCACCGTCTTGAACGATGTATGTTTTACCTTCTAAACGCCATTTACCTGCTTCTTTCGCGCCTGCTTCACCGTTGTATTGAACGAAGTCGTTATAAGCAACACATTCAGCACGGATAAAGCCTTTTTCGAAGTCAGTGTGGATTACACCCGCGGCTTGTGGTGCAGTTGCACCTACTTTAACGGTCCAAGCACGAACTTCTTGTACACCCGCCGTGAAGTAAGTCTGTAAATCTAAAAGACCGTAGCCTGCGCGAATTACCACGTTTAGACCCGGTTCTTCCATGCCTAAAGCTTCAAGGAACTCAGCACGGTCTTCATCTTCAAGCAGTGAAATTTCAGCTTCGATTTGGTTGCAAAGTGGAACTACGATTGCATTTTCTTCAGCTGCAAGTTTTTTCACAGCATCTAAATGCGGGTTGTTTTCAAAACCATCTTCTGCAACGTTCGCAATATACATGGTTGGTTTTAAAGTCATTAAGCCAAAACCGCGAACCAATTTACGTTCGTCATCATCTAGGTCAGCTGCACGAGCAGGTTTGCCTTCATCAAGTAAAGGTAAAATTTTGTCTAAAACCGCTTTGGTTGCTAGCGCTTCTTTGTCGCCACCTTTTGCAGATTTTGCTAAACGAGTCACTGCTTTTGTCACAGTTTCTAAGTCAGCAAGTGCAAGTTCCGTGTTGATGGTTGCGATGTCATCAAGCGGGTCAATTTTACCGTTAACGTGAATGACGTTTTCATCTTCAAAACAACGTACAACGTGAGCAATCGCATCCGTTTCACGGATGTTTGCAAGGAATTGGTTCCCCAAGCCTTCACCTTTAGATGCACCCGCAACTAAACCTGCGATGTCTACAAATTCCATCGTTGTTGGAATGACACGTTGAGGTTTTACAATCGCTGTTAATTTGTCTAAACGTGGATCTGGCACAGGAACGATGCCTGTGTTTGGTTCAATGGTACAGAATGGGAAGTTTTCAGCAGCAATAGCAGCTTTAGTCAATGCATTGAAAAGTGTAGATTTACCAACGTTCGGCAAGCCGACAATACCGCAATTAAAACCCATGAAATAACTCACAACGTGTTATATAAAAATTGCCAGTGATTTTACATGAAAGCCATGACAAAGTCAGGTCTCAGGGGAGAAGAATCAAAGTTGTAAATCATGTTGCGGGCAGAACTTCCTCATTTAAGCTCTATATACGAGCCTTTTCTTTTAATAAAGAAACCAGATTTAAGAGGTCAGTTGCATGTAGATTATTGTCTATCCAAGGACTGGAGTCTTTCAATTGGGCCGCACCATATTCAAAGGGGCGTTCAATATAAGCTGTCAGAAGTCCACAGCTACGCGCTGCAGAAAGGTCATCTTGATGGGTGGCAACCATCATTACTTGATTGGGTGCAACATTGAGTAAGTTTGCGACACCTAAATAGGTTTGGGGAGAAGGTTTGTAGGCTTTAAAGTTTTCCGCAGAGAATATGTAGTCCCAAGGCAATTTTGCGTACTTTGCTAGATCGACCAATAAGCGAATGTTGCCATTTGAAAGGGTGCAAATAATATAATTTTGTTTTAATTGATTGAGTGCAGCGACTGTATCTGGCCAAGGGTTGAGACGATGCCAAATAAAGTTTAAATCCGTTTTTTGAGCTTCGGACAGTGTGGAGATTTGATATTTCACTAAAAGCTCATCCAAAATGAGACGGTGAATATCATCAATGGAGATCCACGGCTGCTGACCTGACAAAACCTGATCCATTGCAGGTCGATAGCCTGCTCGCCAGTCTAATGCAAATTGGTTGGCATCGATGTTCAAGGCTAGACGTTCCACTTCTTGGACGATTGAAGAATGCCAGTCCACAACAGTTCCAAAGATGTCGAAAGCGAGTACTTTAATTTTAGGGGAATGATGCATATTGAGGTGGTTATTCTTATTTAGGCTTGAGGATACGTTATAGCTTATTGATTTCTATCTGTACATTGAGAGCCATATTTTCTATCTGAATGTTAAAGAAAAACAATGTTGATTCAGTTGATTAGATTGTTGTCATAAATCAAAGGCGATTATAAATGAGTAGTGAATTTCATACTGAAACACCCTCCTTAGAAAAAGGAGGGGCTAAAAAACTTAAGTGGACAGTATGGTGCTCTACTTGATGTGGGAGATGGGATTAAACCTTCCTTTTATCGAGTTGATTTGCCAGATTGTCTCCAATCGCTTGCACACACATCACCAAAATCACGAGCACGACAATCACGGCCAACATGATCTGCATATCAAAACGTTGATAACCATATCGATAGGCAATATCGCCTAAACCACCCGCACCAATTGCGCCTGCAATGGCAGAGGAGTTAATCATGGTCACAATGGTCACGGTAAAACCCGCGACAATTCCTGGTAGTGCCTCAGGTAACAACACATGCCAAATGATTTGAGTACGGTTACAGCCGATGGCTTGCGCAGCCTCAATCAACCCCTGATCCACTTCACGTAAACTGACTTCTGCAATTCGTGCAAAAAAAGGTGTTGCAGCCAAGGTTAAAGGGACAACTGCTGCCCAAACACCATAACTGGTGCCTACAATCCAACGTGTGAGTGGAATGAGGGCCACCATCAAAATCAGGAAGGGAACGGAACGAGTGATATTTACCAACCAGCCTAAGCTATGGTTAATACTTTTAGAGGGATAAATGCCATGCTCAGAGGTGCTGACTAGAACCACTGCCATTGGCAGACCAATGAGTAATGCAAAAAATGCAGATGCACCGACCATGATTAAGGTGTCGATGGTGCCTGTCAGTAATAAATCAATGAGTTGGTAGTGCATAGCCAAGTACCTCTACATGTGTCACATGCGCTTTTAGTTTTTGTAGTAGCGATTGAATTTCTAAGTCCTGTGTGGGAACAGCAATGACCAATGTTCCAATTAAATGGTTCTGGATGGTGTCGACCTGACTTTGATATAAATGCACAGTTTGTGGAAAGTGCTCCAAAATCTGTTTTAAGTCAGGTGGATGATGCGCATCTGACGTAGAGCGAATTTTGAAAATGGCATGTGTATCGAGCTGCGTAGGTTCATCATTTAAGCGAAAAGGCAAATCGAGTTGTTCTAGATTCAGTAGTTCTTGGGTAATGCCTTGTTGGGGTTGAGAAAACACCGACCAAACTTCACCTGATTCCACAATTTCACCAGCATCAATGACCACGACCTGATCGCAGATTTCCCGAATCACTTGCATTTCATGGGTAATCAATACAATGGTGATACCCAGCTTTTGATTAATCTCTTTGAGCAAGGACAACACCACAGAGGTACTTTCTGGATCGAGTGCAGATGTTGCTTCATCACAGAGTAAAATTTCAGGATGGTGGACCAATGCACGAGCAATGCCCACGCGTTGCTTTTGACCGCCAGACAGTTGTGATGGGTAATGTTGAGCCTTATCGTTTAGACCGACCAACTGGAGAACTTCGTTGACACGTTGTTCGATGTCTTGTTTGGGATAATTGGCCACTTTGAGGGGCAGTGCGACATTTTCATAGACTGTTTTTGCAGACATTAGATTAAAATGCTGGAAAATCATGCCAATGCGTTGTCGGAGCTGAATCAGCTCCGCATGGCTTAATGTTGCCAAGTCTTGCTGATGAATATGGATATGGCCTTCACTGATACGCTCTAAACCATTTAAGGTACGGAGCAAGGAAGATTTACCTGCACCACTTTTGCCAATAATGCCAAACACTTTACCTGTCGGGATGTCGAGGTCAATATTTTTGAGTGCATGTACAGTATGCCCTTGTACTGCATAGTGTTTGTTTAAGTTACGAATTTTGATATGTGGAATTGAAAAATCCACATGAGAACCAAAGCTGACCATTCTTTTTCTCCTTATTTCCAGCCTTCAAACCACAGACCTTGGCCAAAATCATGATCTAAAATCTCTTGAACGTGTTTTGAGTTTTGGAATGCTTGCACAAAAGTCGCAAGTTTCTGGTTTTGGTCTGGATAGTCTTTACGTGTCACAAATAAAATGGCGTATTTCTTGTCTATCGGATCAAGAAAAAGGGCATGATGCGGATCTGTGACCTTGGCCATTTTTAAATAATGCGGGAAGCCAAAAATTAAATCGGCATCATTAAACGCATGGGCAGTTTGTGGGCCTTCGACTTCAATAAACTGAAGTTGTTTAGGATTGCTCACAATATCGTTTACGGTAGACAATTCATTGTTGATATCTTTGAGCTGAATCAAACCTGCACGATGCAGTAAAATCAGTGCACGTGCCGAATTCACTGGGTCATTCGGGATGACCACACGTGCTTGAGCTGGTAGTGCATCTAAGGACTTATATTTTTTAGAATACAGTCCGACATGGCTCCCTGTTCCTGTAGCGAAAGCGTGCAAATCATAGTTTGTTTCGCGAATCGCATTGCGTAGAAAGACGCTTTGCTGAAAAAAGTTGGCATCAATGTCGCCATTTTCCACAGCAACATTTGGTGCATGCCAGTCCGAGAATTCAACCAGTTTGACTTGAATGCCTTGCTTTTTTACATCATCTGCTACGCTTTGCAGCAGTTCTGCATAAGGTGGGCTAATGCCAATCGTTAAGACATCATCTTGTGCATAGCTTTTGCTGTAGCGGTAACCCGCTAGAGCAAAAATTGCCACGATGACGCTTAAGCCAATCAGCCATTTTTTTCGATTTTGAGTGAAAGATTGCGTCATGGCTTATACTCACTTCCAACCTGGGAACCAAAGTTTTTCACCAATTTCACTATTCAAAGTCTGTTTAACTTTGTCTGATGTTTGATAAATCTTGATGAATTTTTCAAGCTGTGCTGCTTTCTCTGGATGTTGCTGTTGGTAGTCGTCACGCACCACAAATAAAATCGAATACAGGGTATTGGTGTTGTCATCTAAGATCAGCGCATCATTTGGGTCGATGGTTTTTGCAAGACGTAAATAATGTGGATAGCTAAAGACCAAGTCCGCATCATCAACGGCACGCGCAGTTTGTGGACCTTCAACTTCAATAAACTGCAGCTTTTTAGGATTGCTGACAATATCTTGCAGGTTGGATAGGTGGTTGTTTGGATCTTTTAAGCTAATCAATTTGGCTTGTTGTAACAGTAAAAGCGCACGACCTTGATTTACTGGATCATTTGGAATAACTGTGCGTGCATTTTCAGGAATCGCAGCAATTGAGTCATATTTTTTTGAATATAAACCGACGTGTGTGGTGACGCCTTTATCCAGTGCTTTCAGTTTAAATTGGGTTTCTTTGATGGCATTATCTAAGAAGGGCTGATGCTGAAAATAGTTGGCATCAATATCACCATGGTTGAGCGTGATATTGGGGGTATTCCAATCCGAAAACTCGACCAGTTTGACGTTGATGCCTTGTTGTTTCGCCTCTTCCACAGCCACCTTTAATGGATTGGCAAAGGGTGGGCTGATCCCAATTACCAGTTCAGAGTTACTCGATTTTTTATGATAAGACCACGCCACCAGTGCAATGACGATGGCAGCGACAATTACCCCAATAACGGTAAATTTTGTTTTTGCAGTTTGAGCCATGATATTTCTCGTATTTTAAAATTTATGCGGTTTGTTTTTGCTGTGTTTTAGGATGAGAGCACGAGCTTTGACATCGATACTGCTGTACAGGGTGGTCTGCGGCCAGTCGGTCACCTTGAGCGAATAATTTGTGGCGTAAACTACCTGTTTCATAGGCGGTTTTATAACGGCCACGCTCTTGTAATTCTGGGATGACCCAACGAATAAAGTCTTGATGTGACTCTGGGGCGACGGTTCGTGTGAGATTAAAGCCATCTATGCCAGTTTCATCTAAGAGCTGAATGAGTTTTTTTGCTACAGTTTTTCCACTCCCGACGATCAGTGGATAGCGTCCACCGAGTACATGCTGGGCTTTCAAATCCGCTCGCGTAACTTTTTGCTCTTTAAATTTGTTATTGACCGAGGCAATGCTATTGGTTTGTTTATAAGGAATCGCTTCATCATCTGTGAACTGCGCTAAATCAATTCCGACTGAACTTGAAAAATGCGCCAAACCTGCTTCTGGATTGGCATAGCGAATATATTCGGCCAGTTTTTCTTGTGCGAGTTCGTCCGTTTCTGCCGTCACTACACTAATGCCAACAAAGAGTTTAATGGCCTGTTCATCACGTCCATGGCTTAATGCAAGCGCACGAATCTTATCGACTTGCTGTTTAAGTTTTTCAGGCGTGTCAGCACCAATAAACATGGCTTCAGCATGATGAGTTGCAAATGCTAAGCCTTTACTTGAAGCGCCCGCTTGATAAAGTACAGGCGTCCGCTGAATAGATGGGGAAACCTGAAAAATGCCCTGACTTTGGAAAAATTTGCCTTGATGCTGGATGGCATGAACTTTTGAGGGATCGGTAAAGACACGGTTTAACTTATCTTTTTGTACGGCATCGTCTTCCCAAGAACCTTCCCAAAATTTATAGCAAAGTTCGAGAAACTCTTCAGCTTGTTCATAACGCAAGTCGTGATCTTTTAAACCTTTTTGACCAATTAACCGTTCTGCGCTGTCTAAGTAACCCGTGACAATGTTCCAACCAATACGACCGTGGGTTAAATGGTCAAGGCTCGCAAAGCGCCGTGCAAACTGATAAGGCGACTCATAGCTCAAGTTCACAGTGACACCAAACCCTAAGTGCTGTGTAACGGCAGCCATTGCAGAAACGAGTGTACTTGGGTCATGGCTTGGAAGTTGAATTGACTCTTTTAGGGTTAAATCCAGACCATTTTGATAAACATCGTAGACACCCGTAATGTCGGCGATAAACAACCCATCAAATAAACCTTGCTCTAAGGTCTGCGCCAAATCGGTCCAATAGCTGAGCTCATTAAAGCGATGTGACTCATCGCGTGGGTGTGTCCACAAACCGTGATTGATATGACCTACGCTATTCATATCAAAGGCATTCAGGATGATTTGCTTCAACTTGTTATTTTGAGATGATAGTGTCATTACAATGTCCCTCTGCGTGGCGGAAGTACACCATTAAGAAGATAATTGGCAATGAAGTAATATTTCCAACGTGACGCATCGTGTAGCGTGTGAACACGTGCATTACGCCAAAAGCGGTCTAGGCCATCTTCACGCTGACTACCACGACTGCCTGCCAGTTCAATCAATTTTGAAGCGGCTTTTAAAGCCGTTTCTGTGCTGTGAGCACGAACTTTCGCTACATCGAGTGATGCTTTCGCAATGTTCTCTATGGTTGGATTGGGACGTGCTTCATCGATTGAGCGAGCCGCTTGTTTGAGTAGGACTTCACTGGCACGAACATCGGTAATTACTCGTCCCAGTTCAAATTGAGTTAGAGGATCATCGGTTGCCTGTTCAACAGCAGAGTCAATCCACGGACGAGCCTGACGCACACGAACCAGTGTTTCCTCAAAAGCAGCACGCGCGATGCCTGTTTCAATTGCAGCATGCATAATTTGAGCAAAAGGCCCAACCAGAGTCGGTCTAGAAAAAGCTGTATCGAAAGGAACAATATCTTCGGCATCTACAGCTACATGATTGAATTTGACTGTACCGCTGCCTGTGGTGCGTTGACCAAAACCAGACCAATCATCAATCAGTTCGAGTCCTTGGCTCATCCGTGGGATAAAGACCAGAAACTCTTTGTCATCGGCATCTTTGACTAAAGTGGGGATGCGGTCTGCAAACAGGCTGCCCGTGCAATAAAACTTTTCACCATTGACCGTATAACCTTGTTCAGTTTGGCTGAGCGCAGTTTGTTTTTGTGTTGCATTTTTAGTTTTGAACTCAGCCAAAGCATTACCAAAGCGAGCGCCTTTGAGCACTTCTGCATAGAGTTTACGCTTTTGTTGTTCAGTACCGTTGTTACGTAAAACCTCTAAGGCATAGAAATGGTTCTGGGGAATTTGTCCAATCGAACCATCCACACCACTCATTAATACGATAATTTGCGCGACGGTATAGCTGGAAACATCTGCCCCCCCAAATTCCTTCGGTACAGTAATAGCCCAGAGCCCAGATTGGCTGTAGGCTTCGATTTCCGCAAAAGGCAAAATTCGTTCAGCATCGCGTTGGATAGCCTGTTGTTTAAATTGCTCCGCCAAATTTTTGGCAATCTCTAAAGCTTCAGCATCACTTTGAATAATATGTGCATACGCCGTGTCTTTGGATTGAAGTGGAAGAATAGGTTGAAATGAAGTCATGACGTTCTCCTTAAATCCAAGCGTGGCGAGCAGGGAAAGTGTTGTTCAAATAATAGTTACCCAGTGCATGCAGCTTCCAGCGGATCGGGTCGTGTAAGGTATGCACACGTGCATTGCGCCAATGTTGATCTAAATTATGTTGGCTTAGGCTCGAACGACTGCCGCCAAGCTCTAGGAGTTTTTCAGAAATTTGTAGTGCAGCATCGTTAGCATAGACCTTCGCTTCGGCGACTAAAATAGAGGCTTTAGCTGCTTGTTCGGTACTGACAACGCTCAGTTGGTCGAGCTCATCTAAATATTCAGCAGCTTCATCGAGCAGTAGGATAGCGGCATCTAACAGGACAGCGGATTTGCCGACTTCTTGTAAGATGTAATGTTCAAAACTGGCTTTCTCAACTTGCGCATCGACAATCGGTCGGGCTTTTTTAACTGCTGACAAAGTATCTTCAAATGCAGCTTCTGCAATACCGACATCAATCGCAACTTGCATTAACTGCGAGAAAGCACCACGGTAATTGACGTCTTCAACCAGTTTCCGCTCATCAAAAATAAGAAGTGGATCGACTTCAACCCGTTGTAATTTTACTGTGCCGCTTGAAGTTGTACGCTGACCAAAACCGTTCCAGTTATCGATGACTTCAACGCCTTGTGCTGTGGCATCAACAAGAGTCAATACCACATATCCTTCAGGGTGAATGGCTTTAATAGCTAACCAATGGGCAAAGCTACTGCCTGTAGAGTAGAACTTTTCACCATCGACATAATAACGACCATTTTCAATACTTAATGTTGTATTCAGTGTTTTAGTGTCTTTGGTATTTCGTTCAGGGCCGCCATTGGCAAGGCGCTTGCCGTTTAATATTTCATTAAAAATAAACTGTTTTTGTTGTTCGCTGCCCAAGATATCAATCATGTTGAGCAGCGCAATTTGGTTTTGTGGAATTTGACCGACACTTGAGTCGGCTTTATTAATAATGCGAAAAACCTGAGCTAAGGTTTTGTTGGAAACAAATGCGCCTCCAAAAGCTTGAGGAATACGAATACCGCCTAATCCTTTTTGGCTAAATAACTCGACTTCAGCAAAAGGAAGCTGACGGTTCTGATCACGTTGATCCCGATCTTCTAAGGCAAAGTCAGCGACATGATAGGCTGCATTAATCGCATCCTGATCATTTTGTATCACGTGAATATTTTTAGAGCGTGTATGAGACATAAAAGCACCTTTACTTAATGCCTATACGCTACTTGGGATTGCTTGAATGATTAAATGAAGGATTTTGAATTACTTAGCAGCTAAAAATTTAAATATAAAATATGCTAAGTTTAATCATTTAGATGATATGTTAAGAATTTGAAAAATAAGGAATAACTAATTTAACTGAGGACTGAATGGGATGATCAAAGTCTTACTTATCAAGATTTGAGATATTGTAGAGAAAAAAACGTATAAATTTGATAAAGGCTGTTGAACATTTGCTAGGCAGTTTTGAGTAAAAAGTACATTGTAAATCCTAAATACAGTGACTAAAGTATCCAACTGAAATAGATGGCTTTTCTGAAAAGCCAAAATAGAAAAATAAATGTGGAGCATTTATGAGAACTTTATACCAGTTTCCTTTATCTCATTTTTGTGAGAAAGCTCGCTGGTTGCTCGATCATAAAGAGCTAGATTTTGTCGCACAAAATATGGTGCCTGGGGTTCACCGGGCTTTTGCACAGTTAAAGACCGGTCAAAATAAACTGCCTATTTTGCGTGATCAGGACAAATGGGTCGCTGATACCACCGAGATTGCGTTATATCTTGATGAGCGTTATCCAGAACATCGACTGTTACGTAATGAAGCACAGCTTCGTAAAGAGGCTTTAGATGTTAATGCGTTAGCCAATGATTTGGGATTGCATGTGCGTCGTTGGGGGTTGGCACATGCATTGTCCGATAACGATCAATCGTTACAGATTATGTTGGGCGAAAAGGGGTATTTACGTAAATTTGAAAAATACACCAAACCTTTAATGAAAACTTTGATGTCGAAAGGCTATGAGTTGAATGCAGAAAAAATAGAGCATTCCAAAGCCGAAATGCAGCGTTTAATTGAAGTATTGAATGAGAAGTTAATTGCTAATCATGGACGTTACTTTGTCGGGAATCGTTTAGGTTTGGCGGATATTGCTGTGTGTTCGATGTTGGCGCCTGTACTGGAGATTAAAGGGACACCATGGGAAAAAGACCATGAGGAAAGTCTATCTGAAGAGTTTAGTGCTTATAAAACCTATTTAACCAATTTACCCTTGGGGCAGTATGTTTTAAGAGTCTATCAAACCGAGCGCAATGCTCGAGTCGACTGGCGCGGCGTTTAAGATAAGCTCAAGCCAAACAAGGTAAAGGTGGTATGTGATACAGACAGCCTTTGCCTTTCTTGTATTTTCAATATCATGATTTATAGAAGCTGAATAGAAAGTTTCTCAGTCTATTTATAACTTTGTAAAAGATCATGGCACTCTTTGTCTAAAAAAGCTGATATCTTTTTATTAATCTGAAAATATATGAAAAAAATTGCAAATAAGCTTTATCTTTCATTTGAAATGCTTAATATGAAATAAACACCTATAAACATAAGTTGTCATGAGAGTTAAATAATGGAATTAGATCGTTTTGATAAACAAATTTTAGAAATTTTAAGTAATGAAGATATCAATCTAAACGAATTATCAGAGCGTATTAATCTATCGGTCAGTTCAGTACATCGTCGTATTAAGCACCTCATTGATAACGATATTATGACCAAAGTTAAGCGTGATATTAACTATCAAAAGCTCGGTTTTAGTCTACATGTTTTGCTACAAGTATCTTTGAGCAAACATGATACCGACACTTTTTCCAAGTTTTTAGAAGAGCTAGAAAATATTCCTGAAGTGACCAATGCCTTTTTAGTGACAGGGCAGTCAGCAGACTTTATTGTTGAAGTTGTTGCAAGAGATATGGAAAACTATAGTGATATTTTACTCAAACGCATTGGTAAAATCGAACATGTGGTGGCACTGCACTCAAGCTTTGTGATTAAAGAATATAACGTTTTTAACTGTAGTGGTTTGTTGAGCAAAGTCTAAGTCACGCTGAACTTGTATGAGTCTAATGAGTAGTAGGTTTCCTACTTTCAAAAGTTTGCATATTATCAGCCACAATAAGAGCACATGAGCTGTGTATGTTAGAGGTGCTACAGCAGGATGATGTTACTATTCAATTGGTCGTGAACAACGCTCGGTGGCAAAGTTTTCTGATATTTCGTGATCGTTTGTTGGAAAATCAAAAATTAGTGACGGCGTATAACCAATTAAAACAAGACAGCCAATATTTAACGATGGATGAATATCGATTTAAAAAAGCAAAATTTATTGAAAGTGTATTCAATCAGCCATAAAAAATGCGCTCTCAAAGTTATGTTTGAGAACGCATTTTTATAAAGCAGTAGATTAGGCGTCTAATTCTGCCAATACCGCGTTAGAGAATTCAACGTTGGTATATACGTTTTGTACATCATCTAAATCTTCAAGCATATCAATCATTTTCATAATCTTTTTCGCTTGGTCGATATCGGTGATTTCGGCTTTAGTTGAAGGGCTCATGACCACTTCAGCATTGTCCGATTTTAAACCTGCAGCAGTTAAAGCATCTTGTACATCACCAAAAGATTCAGGTGTAGTAATGACTAAGATTTCATCTTCATCGACTTCGATATCTTCAGCACCTGCTTCAAGTGCCACGTCCATGATTTGATCTTCTAAAGATACATCTTCAAAAGTGATTTCACCACGTTTTGTGAACAAGAAAGCAACTGAACCGTTTGTGCCTAAGTTACCATCTGTTTTTGAGAAACAGTGACGGACATCCGGTACAGTACGGTTTAAGTTGTCAGTCATGGTTTCTACAATAACTGCAACTCCACCAACACCATAACCTTCGTAGGTAATTTCTTTTAAATCATCGTTATCTTCACCACCAGCACCACGTTGGATTGCACGGTTGATGACGTCACGTGTCATATTTACAGAAAGTGCTTTTTCTACAACCGCACGAAGACGTGGGTTGCTTGCAGCATCACCACCGCCAAGCTTTGCAGCAGTTGTTAATTCACGAATAAATTTGGTAAAAAGTTTACCACGGCTAGCATCTTGTTTTGCTTTACGATGCTTAATATTGGCCCACTTGGAATGACCCGCCATGCGAAATATGCTCCTTGTAGATTGGCTTTGTGCCTATCAAATTGTGCAAATTCTACCATAAGCACTTTTTTATGCGAAAGTAGGTGTTTTTCTGAAAATCGCCTGAACAAACAAAAAAAGAATTAAAATTGTTTGAAATAAAGCCAGTTATACCAAATTTACACTGTGAGGCAGTTCACTTTAAAAATTAACTGTTGGGAAACTCTCACAGAGACCTAAAAGAATAGAGTCTTCACATTCTTTAGGTTAATTAAACGACTTTATTGTGCAGTAGTTTTAGGTTCTGGAATCTCAATATCTAAACCAACATGCTCTTTATAAAGTGCTTTAATAAGCGCTAAGTCATGATCTAGGTCTGTTGGGTAGATTTTTCCAAAAATACCGCCTTGCTTGGTTTTTGAGTTTGCGTACATCAGTACAATAGGGACATTTGCTGCTTTAGCAATATGCCAAAACCCAGTACGAATAGGTTTACGTACTTCACCTGTTTTGGCACGTGTCGCTTCAGGCGCAATGACTAAATTGAATTTTTTATTTTGGGTAAAGTGCTCAACCATTTGAGACACAATGTCTTTATTTGACTTGCGGTCAACTGCAATACCACCAATGGCTTCGAGTATAGGCTTCATTGGCCCTTTAAATAATTCTTTTTTAATCAGCGTATGGATTTTCATATCGTAGATTTGAAAAATCGCCAGTGACAAGACAGCATCCAACATAGAAGTATGTTCAAAACCAATAATGACTTGCTTATCTTCTAAAACATTTGGTTCTACATGATATTTCCAGCCTGCGAGTTTAAACGCAGACTCACCAATGAATTTTTTTAACATGAGCATCAAAATACAAGTGTTTTTTAAAGAGGCTAATGTCTGCTTGTTTGCGGTTTGAGTCAAGTCCTACTTGGTTGTACTTGCCACTTTTATGAATCGGCTTGGATCTTAAGTATTTGAAGAAGGTGAGGGTAGAAATGGAGCATTAAGATGTTTTAAATCTAATCAAATAGAAAATAAATATGGTGAAAATGAAAATACCACTATTCATAAACGAAATGAAAGATTAGACTTTGGTCTAAGATTAAAGTGTGCATCTTCACACTTTAACTTTGGTTTAACAAAGTTCAGGATTGTTAAAATGGCTTATCTTTCGACTTTTTTATGTGCAATAGTTCTCTTTGCTTTGGTTGTTTTGTGGTCAATTATTGAGTTTTTCATTGAGTCACGAAAAAAAGAAGAAGCCAGTATTTAGCTTTTATCCAATTTAATTAAATTTTATTATTCCACTATTTATAAGCGTTTTGAGTCTTAGTATGTAGCTCAAAGACCGTGAAAGACGTTATATATCAGTTTGATGATCTATTTTTTCTGATTGTTTTGGGAAGTGCAAAACTACAATTGTAATATCTGGTGATCCATCACAATCTATAGAAATAATCATAGTACCTATATCGATTAATATGTGTGAAAGATGCTAGTTTGAGTTAATTTTAAAACATGAGTTAAAAAACCTTACACAAACCTATTCAATATATACTTTTATAAATTTGAAAGTGTACTAAAATGCACAAAATATCTTTTAAATTTCAATGTATTGATCTAATGAAAATAGCTTCTCTAATTTTATCTATTCCATTTTTCATCTGTGGTACAGCAAGTTTTGCAAAAACAGCACAGATGCTTAAAAATCCAGTTGCTGGCGTACTTTGTGATAAGTATATTTGTGCCGATAAGAACGGTGTTTCAAAGAGCCTAACCGCAAAGTATCTTGGCCAACGTCAAGCTAAAAAAGTGTTTTCACAAGGTGAATTCGATACTTCTGCGTTTACGTTTGCAAACGGTGTATTCTGCGATACTAAAACTAAACTTTGTCATGTTGATCGTTATTTTGATACTGGAAGTAAGCGTAGTGCAGTAGATACTAAAACAACAAAAAAATTATTTGGGAAATAAGGTTTTTAGCAAGTAGTTGAGGATGAATAAGAAATCATCTGATATATGAAAATACGTTAAGCGCGGTACTATAAAACATGGTTTTACCCAAATTTAAAAGTACCGAGCTACTGTGAGACTGCTGGAATCCTTGAAGTTGTTTAGCTCAGGTCTCATCAACGAAGACTTCCTCTAGGGTCTTACTTTTACAAGCCTGTGAATGTATTACGTGAATTTTAAAAGTAATTAATGATCTTTTAATGTTTCAAAAACGTTATATGCTGCTTTAATGCGATCAATATTTGGTATCTTTTTATTCATTAACATGACCAATCCAAACTCTTCTTCTGGAATAAATAAAACATAAGCCCCAAAGCCATTGGTCGAACCTGTTTTATGAAAAACTTTAGATTTTGGTTGTGATAATTCTTTTACAACAGGATTTGAACCCAATAAGATTTGTTTTGAATTGCTAGCCTGTAGAATTTCAGAAGTAGTAGGATAAGAAAACATCTCCCATCCTAGCGCTTGTGTCATACCGCTATCAGCAACTTTAAAATATCCTTTCTGTATATCCCGTATAGCTTTTTTCATAGCAGGACTATTTGTATCCACATTAAGATTCGAATATACAAACTTAAGCATATCTGGGAGTGTAGATTTAACACCATATGCTTCATCGGACAATGGGCCAGGATTAACTCGAATTGGTTTGTTGTTTTCATCATAACCAAAAGCATAGTTTGTTCTTTGTGCTTCTGGAACATTGACGTATGTATGTTTCAAATTAAGTTGAGGAAAAATAATTTCTTCTAATAATGAAGAAAAAGAGACATTCATCGATTTTGCAGTTAGATACCCAAAAAGACCGATACTTGGATTTGAGTATTCACGGTAAGTACCAGAAGGATTCTTGGCTTTCCAGTTTTTGAAATACTCTAATATTTGCTGATCTGTTTTGATATTATCTGGAAATTGTAATGGCAAATTACCACTTGTATAAGTTAATAATTCTAATAAATTTACCTTATTAATTTCTGAATTTTTTAAAGCAGGGAGGTATTTACTAGGATGGTCGTTGAACGATATTTTACCTTGATTATTAGCATATGTGCCTGAAACAGCTGTAAAAGTTTTACTTAAAGAACCTAGCTCAAAAAGTGTCTGACTATTTACGCTCTCATTTGTATCTTTAGATCGTACACCATAATAATTTTCATAACTTCTACCGTTGTAAATTACGCCTATAGCCATACCAGCTACACCGTACTCATCCACAAGTGGCTTAAATGATTGGGTCACAACTTTTTCAATTTTTTTTTCATTTTGACTGAATTCATTTGCATGTAATGGCATGCCAAAACCCATAATAATGGTAATGATACTTGCTTGAAAAAAAATTCTTTGACTAAAAACCATGGAGTTAAATTTCTTTAAAAAACGATGGTGCTTATATTCTCACTTAATGAATATTACATATGTATTAATTTATTTTTTAAGGTGACTTAATTCATGTGTACTTAATTTCAAGCGAATTTAACCAAATTTCCTCACGTAAAGAGCTTTTTATTAGGTAGTCTACTAGCGGGTTATTGTCTAAGTAGTCAGAACATCACTTTTTCTGTAAAGGACAGTTATAGCCGTTGTTTTGGAAAATTGAATTTACCTTCATTCTTTGTAATTTTGGGAATGTTGTTAATTGGCATCTGGTATCAAGCGATCCAGCTATTACGTGGTAAAACCATTAGTGAGTTAATTTTCGAAATTCGTTCGGCTTTTAAAGCAATGTTTAAGTGAGTAAGTGAGTAAGTGAAAAATGAAACAGATATTTGATTTTTTAAGAAAGATCAGCGGTGGGACACTTACTCAAAAACAAGTTGATGCTGCGAATCAAGTGATTGCAACAGCTAAAGACTCACTAGTGGCTGATATGTTGGGTATTGCGATCGACCAGATAGCCGTTAGTCCTTTTGGTGTGGATCTCATCTGTAGTTTCGAGGGTAAACGACTTACTGCCTATGACGATGGGGTAGGAGTGTGGACGATTGGTTTCGGCACCACAGTATATCCGAACGGTATTAAAGTTAAAAAAGGTGATACCTGTACTGAAGCACAAGCTAAGGCTTACATGGCTTATGATTTAAAGAAGTTTGATGTTACTGTAAGTAAGGCAGTTACTGTAGCGCTTAATCAAAATCAGTTCGATGCCTTAGTTTCACTTGCTTACAACATTGGGGCTAGTGCTTTTAGTCAATCAACTTTAGTTAAAAAGCTGAATGCTAATGATATTCGTGGTGCAGCAGATCAGTTTGATGTATGGGTGAATGCAGGCGGTAAACGTATGCAGGGGCTTGTGAATCGTCGAAGTAAAGAAAAACAACTTTTCTTAAAATGAAGATTAGCACTTAGGTCTGTGCATCCTATTATTAGGAGGCACGACCTATTAGGTGTAAATACTGTAACCAATGTTAATCTTAATTTATATTAGATTTTAGACTCACCCATTTCACAGTCTTCTGTATTGTTTTTGGCAACTCAGGGGTTGGGATTTTCCACTGTTGGTTAAGTTGATTGAATAAGGTCAGGTCAATCTGTTCAGTTCTAATAAAATTTAGCATTTCTGAGGAAAGGTCGAGTTTTCTTGCTAACCAATTCCATTTTAAAATAAATTTTAGTAAAGAAAGGGAGATAAAATTGCGTGGAGGTTTTACCTGTAATGATTTAGCAATAATTCCAACCAAAGCCTGAAATGTTAACTGTTCGGGACTAGCTACTAAAATCTCCTGCTTAATAGTCTGAGAGTCCTTACTCGCATGTAACATAGCATCAACTAGCAATGTTACTGAAACTAAAGGTAATGAATGTTGTGGTGTACCAGGAAGAGCATTCATTTTTCTTTGTTTGAGTTGTTGAATTAGCGAGGTAATCGGTTGATTGTTTGGAATTTCCCCATTTAATTCATCTCCTATTACTGTTGCAGGGTGGATGACTGTCCACGGAATATTTAATGAGTCAGCTTGTTTTATCCAATTAAAATGCCCTTGGATCTTGGAGGCTTCATAAGCCCCCAATGTTTCATAAACTTTGGGCCAATTCGTCTCTTCAATATATTTTTTATAGATACCTGCTGACTGCAGATGCTTTTCTAGAGTTAGCATATAACCAGATAAGTGTATCGCACGATCTAGATGACAATACTTACTGACACTATTTAGTAGGTTAGTCAGACCATCCACATTGACTTTCTTAGCCTGCTCCATGGATAGGTTCCATTCAAATAATGCACTAGTATTGTAGAGATACGTCACTTCTTTTAAAGTTGTCCAGTCCTGAAATGATAGGCCCAAATTAGAAAGAGTGACATCACCTTGAATAAAGCTAAGTTGTTGATGATCAATTTCTTGTTGTTCTAACCAATATCGTAACTGAGGTGCTTGCTCATTGATATTACGGCAAATAACAAACACTCGCGCATTATCGCGGAGTAGTCGTGCTACAAGGAATTTGCCGATAAATCCTGTTGCTCCCACAACTAAAGCGGTTTGATATATTGTAGACATAAAACTAAACTCGGTTATTTTGTTATTACTTACGCTAAACCATGGAGTAAACTCTATGGTCAAGTGATTTAAAAAAATATTATAGGAAGTGGAATATGCTGATCGGCGAACTTTCACGACAGATTAATTTGAGTCGAGATACCATTCGTTTTTATGAAAAAATGGAGTTGATTCAATCTTTTGTGCGCGGGAATGGCTACAAAGATTATCCTGAACAGACTGTGCAACAATTGAAATTAATTCAGACTGCCAAAAACCTTGGCTTTACTCTGGCTGAAATCAAGCAAATCATTCTTCTTGTTAATGTGAGCGAAATTCCTGCTACTCAATTTCATGCAATTTTGTTGGAGAAGTTAGGTGCGATCCAAGAGAAGATAGTTCAATTACAACAGATGCAGAGCATGCTTGAAAACATACTGGATGGTGAACCATGTCCTTTAAGAAATGGGTGTGAAGTAGGGGATATTGGATAATCAATCCCCTAAATCTAGCTTAAAATTCAAAGACTATAATGTATTCTTCCATGCCATTTGTACCTTATTAGCTACTTTGGGGTAATCCATAATAAAACGTACATGCGCTTCCACCCCTGTTTTTAATGTTGCATCATCAACAATAAAATAGGGACTATGATTGGGTGCAGCTTTAGTTAAATCCTGTTGTTTAGGAGTCGCACCTAAAAAGACAAACAGTGACGGCATCAACTTACCATAATAAGCAAAGTCTTCACTTGCACTTGCATTATTGTCTAAAATCTTAACTTGATCGCCTGCTACAGCTTTAAAAGTAGGCCCCATGGCTTCGGTTAATGCTGAATGGTTCATAGTTACAGGAGCATAACTTGATAACTCGACTGTCGCTGTTACATCGTTAGCAATAGCGGTATGTTCAATCATCTTAGGTATAGTACTTAAGATATTTTGGCGAATATCTTCATTATTTGAACGAATGCTACCCAGCATAGAAACTTGTTCAGGAATAATATTGCCTGCAGTACCAGCCTGAATATTCCCTATGCTCACCACTCCCATACCTTTACTTAAATCACTACGACGGCTAATTATAGTTTGAATTTGATTAATCATCTGAGCTGAGGCAACAATAGGATCTCGCCCTGCCCATGGCATAGAGCCATGTACTTGTTGTCCTTTTACTTGAATTCTTAAGTTATCCGCACTGTTCAAAATGGCACCTGATTTATAATGGAGATGTCCACTAGGTATTCCAGCAATCACGTGTAAACCGAAAATTACCTCCGGTTTAACCGATTTAAAAGCCCCATCTGCTATCATTTTACGTGAACCGATCTGATCTCCTTGGCTAAAGTTATCAATATCTGCTCCACCTTCTTCAGCTGGTTGAAATACAAATACTACAGTACCAGCAATCTTATCTTTGTTTGCTGCTAGTACTTTCGCGGCACCTAATAACATTGCAGTATGTGCATCATGGCCACAAGCATGCATGACAAAACTTTCTTTGCCTTGATACATGGCTTTAGTTTGGCTTGCAAATGTAAGATTCGTTCTTTCTTGCATTGGAAGGGCATCCATATCCGCTCTCAAAGCCATAACTGGACCAGGTTGGGAGCCTCTTAAAACACCAATTACCCCCGTCTTTGCAAAACCTGTTTTAACCTCAATACCATATGATTTTAATTCTTTTTGTACTAACTTCGAAGTTTGATATTCCATATTCCCCAGTTCTGGATGTTGGTGAATATGCTGACGTAGTTGAATTGTTTTTGCTTCCGTTGCATTGCTTGCATCTTTAATCCAATCCGCAAAGCTTAAACTACTCATACCTAATGTTAATCCGATAAACGAAACATGCATGATTTTCGTGAGCACTTACTTAAATTCCTTATTAAATAGTGCATTTAGCATAAGCAAATTTAGTCAGGAGAATGCAACCATTTAAGTATATTTAGCATACCTTTAAGATATAGATAGGATAGGTGTTATAAAAAGTAATAGTAAGTGTGTAAACTAAGTTAAGATACATTTGAAAATTAAATTCCCCCTTCATATTCATAGTAGTTATGTATAAACATAGGTCTTTTTATTGATTACCCATTCAGATTTTTTCTATACTTGAAAAGATATAAAAAGTACCTAAGTATGTATTAGGTAAAATTTAAATATTTCGAAATTGTTCTTTTAATGCAAAATAAATGGAGAGGTACAAATGAAAAAAATACTTTTAGCGACGATTACTGGATTTTTCTTATTAGGTGGTAATGCTGTATATGCTAAACCAGATGCAGCATTATTAAAAGAAGCTGAAAAAAATGTTGTCACCATTGCTCAGGCAAAAAAATTAGCAGATGAAACCGGTGTGACTTTAAAAGGCACCATCGTAAAACATATCTCTGGTGATGATTTTGAGCTTAAGGACTCAACGGGTACGATAGTATTGGATGTGGACGATGACCTATGGAAACCAATGAAACTCAAGGCTGGTGATAAGGTTCGTGTTGTTGGTGAAATTGATACTCATCGAATTAAACCTACAGATGTGGACGTAATTCATATCGAGCGAGTTAAGTAAAACTCTATTGTGGATATTTGATGTTCAAACAGCAAACTTGAATATGTTAATTAAAGCCATTCTAGGTTTTAGTAAACTAGAGTGGCTTTAATCTTTAGTATAGTTTATGGCTTTTCAGTCAGGATCAGATATAAAGAAATTTGTTCAGAGTTTTGAATAAGTAGTATGCCGTGAGGATGGCTTTAATCTACATCCCGATGCATTGAAATGATATTTTTTCTGCAAAGGTGAATGATATGTCATGTAGTAGTATTTTTATAAAAGCTATTGCTTGACTCTATTTATTCTTATGTTTATTTAAATGAGAGAAAGACTATAGGCCTTAGGCCCACAGTCAAAAATAATAATTTAGACTCGTTCCCATGCATCTTTAATTGCAAGTTTGGCATGTTCCCACTTTAAGCGCGATTCAGCTTTTACTTCATTCCACTTAAGTTTTAGGTCATTTTCCAATTCTTCAAAACGGGACTCTTTCGGATACTGATTACGAGCATGTTGTCCAAGTTCATAGGCCGCACGTAAGTCTTGATCGTATTCAACATCTCGAATCTCACGTTGGATATCACCATAATAGGGGCGATTAGCAAAGTCAGTACGCCAATCATGCTTAATAGGATTTTCATTTTGATGGTCATTGGTTGTCATTTTACTTCTCCTTTCAATCTTCAATTGAATTACTACTAAATATTTAGCTGAACCCATATTTCTAACATGTACAAAAAATAAGAAAAGTTTAGACGTGTTACATTTTATTGATTCTATTAAAGCGTGTATCAAATTCAAAGATTGTATTTGTTATTTAAAGAAAAATTAAAGTCAGAGATTAACATTAGAGCAACATCTGGTAGTCAAGTAGAAACAATGAAAACAGTAGTTTGAATTGTATTTATAATTAATACTAGATGCTCTTATTTCATAACTGTAAGAAATAAACAGAGAAGCTAACTAAAATTAAAAAAGGAGTGCTGATAGTCAGTAGTATAAAATATTCCCATTTTTTTTTGTGTTCTTGATAAATAAAATGATATAAAAGAACAACTGTATAGGTGAGTGTAAACAAGATCCAAATAACAATGAATAATGTTCTGGACTCTATAAGCAAAAAGTCTTGATAAGAGTCAGAAATCAAGCTATAAGCAAGAAACAAAACAGGAATATATATTGCCCTAATAGTAAAAACTGACAGTTCAATTGAGCGGAAGAGTGAAAGAATAATTGCTATTGATGGAATAACAAGCATCACAAAAAAAAAGAGCCAACATGCCAATATTGAAATTAAAGTAGTTCATTTTTAGATTAACTGAATGCCATATATTCTAAAAGTAGTAGCCTTAGAATCACTACTACTTTATTTTAGGAGATAAATTACTCAAAATGAAGTTGGTATTCATCTGTGGTAATTTTGACTTTAAGGGTTTGATACTTCTTTTAGTTGCATTGAGAGCTGAGTTAATTATTTCTGAATAGAAATTAGTATCATTCATTAGTTCTCCGAATAACATATAATCAATTAAGACTTTGCTGTGCTTTTTACATTCTTCGAGATTTTTGCGGATTATTAAGTCTAGGTCACTTATAGAGAAACTATTCATTCTATCCTCGAATTTATTTTTTCTGATGGATTAGACTATAGGTATAACTGTCGAAACTAAATGTTCAATTAGATCATTTCATATTGGATTTTATTGTAAGCATTATTTGTGAAGTTTATATTAAATATAGGTCTTAATGTTTAGTTTTTTTAACAGATGTGTAGGGTGTATCAACGACTAATTGTATGAGTGTGTTATGTATATTTTTTCTTGTTACAGTTGACTGCTTTATACTCACCCAAAACAATGTCCTCAATAGCATTCATTGCTTCTCTTAATTTTCTTTAAGTGACTTGTACATAACCAGCAGCAGTTGCATCCTGATTATCTACTTCTTTATGGTTAAGCAAACGCTTAATTGTGTAACGAGCATAATCTAAATTTTCTGCTATAGATCGAAAAGTTCTGCATAAATCATGAAAACTAAATTCAACTCCACATGATTTATCGATTTTTGCCGTATTTTGAAAATATTAACGATATGACCAGAAGAAGATTTGGCAGAAGGAAATACCCATTTTGTAGTTGCTTGAGAATAGCGCTTTTGCATTAATTCAAGTAGAAAATCGCCCATTGGTAATGTGTGAGGCTCACCATTTTTCGGATTTATAGATGTTATGTGCCCATACTTTAAATCAACACTTGACCAGAGGAGGGATTCACATTCTTCACGTCTAAAGCCAGTCAAAACTAAGGTCAGTAAAAAATCTCGGTTAGTTTCTAATTGTTGGCCACGATCTTTATATTGAAAAACAGCTTTAATCCAATAGGCTATTTGATCTTCATTAATATAAGTCTTACGTGGTCTAATCTTATTCCATGCTTTTTTCGCATTTAAAGTTTTAATCGGATTATCTGTATCAAGGATTGGCTTATCATTTTCATAAAGATAATGCTCAACTGAGTAATTATAAATGGCACGGAAAACGCGCATGGCCATATTAGCTTGTGCTTTACTTCTTTGTGATAGGTCTGAATCATTGTCCGTGAAATATCATCCAGTTTTAAATGACTTCAATCCTTTAGATAGTCATTAACTACGATGCTATAAACCTTAATACTTCTTGGTTTTAAATTTTTATGGAATAGATAGTTATCAGAAGCTGCTTTTAATGTTGGTTTATTTCTTGATTGGTCTGTTTTAGCTTTTTCATCCGCGATAGCTTTGCGTTTCATTTCATTGCGATTAATACGTTGTGCCATTTGAGCAAGTTTGTCTCGGGCTTGGGCAAGAGTTAGATTGCAATGTAGACCGTACCGTCTTGCCAAGGACTTTGTTTTCAACAATATAGGTTTTACAAGTTGAATTGATACGAATAGCAAAACCAATGAGCTCAATATCTCGATAAATGGCTGGAATAAATTCTAATTGATCAATAAGTGTCTTTGTAAGCTTTACTCTGGATGATGACATCGCTAGAATCGCTATCAACTGCAATATAGCACAATAATTTCTAGCGTCTCCTATAGGGCTACAAGTAAAAAATACTTGCTCGATAGGGAAATGTTAGATAGTATTGCGGCACTGCCAAGCTATTGAATATAATCGCTTTGCAATCTTATAGGGCCTATAGCTCAGTTGGTTAGAGCAGCGGACTCATAATCCGTTGGTCCACAGTTCAAGTCTGTGTGGGCCCACCATATATCAACCACTTAGGTGCATTAATCCTAAGTGGTTTTTTTATAGTTAATTTCTTGTAAGCACTATGTAAGCAATTAAAAAATCAGAAAGCTTAAATACTTATAATGTTGTCTTGTCATTGAATTTCATTTTGAAGGTTTTAATTCTGACTTATGACCATCTGAATTAATCTCATATTCCCTAAATGTCTTTTTAATATAGAGATTGGTTAGGACAAGTTTGGTCTCTATGAGGGCTTATTCTGTGAATCCGTTAATTATTTTTTTCTCGTTTATAATTGGTGGGCTTGTAATATTAGTATTCTGGAAAATATTGTTAAAAGATATTTACTACAAAATATGTAGGACTATAAGAGGCAAAGAGACAGAGGCTGAAATTGTTTATTACTTAGATTCTCTTATTAAAGTTCAATATCAATCGCTATTTTTCATACAGTTGCGTCTCAACATCGATGGAAATGAAATTATCACTGATAAATTTAAAGTGATCATGAGAAAAAGTGACGCTGCAAAATATGCTGTTGGAAAAAGAGTAAAAATCAAATATGACCTAAAAAATATTGAAAATGTCATAATACTAAATGTAATTGAAGATCTATAAATAAGCTTATGTCTAAAATTTTAGTGACTATTTATCATTTAAATTTTTCAAGTTATAAAGTCATGTTAAAAACTAACGGAGCTTTATGCAATAGTCTGTATAAAGCTCCATTATTCTTAACTATAAGTAATTGAATATTATGCAGAATTTAGGAATCAGTAGATTGAACTTTATCTGGTAAAGCTCGCCAAACAAAGATAGAGAGAATTAAAAACATCACACCTGAAATAGTGAGCACTTTACTATGTGAATGAATAAAAGCTTCTGAAGCTGCTTGTTTAAGCTCTTGCATCAACGCTGGGTCCAAATGTCGAAGCAGTGAGATTGCTTCACCTATTGAAGAGCTTGCTTCAGTAAGCATAGTTGCAGGTAGTGTATCTGGTAAAATAATGGATTGTGCATAGAATAATGAAAGTAACAATCCAAAAATAGCAACTCCCAAACCAGCCCCGAGCTCATAAGCCATACCCTCAATCGCCCCAGCTGCGGTTGCTTTTTCAGGGGAAACGGCTGACATAATGGCTGCTGTAGAAGACAATAATGCAATTTCAACACTGATACCCATCAACACCATCCATACCCAAGCTTGAATATAATGTGCACCAAAATCGGTCATGGCTAAACCAAAGAAACATACAGCACACATCAACATGCCCACTGTCGCTACAGGACGTAAACCATAATGATTCATCAGAACACTGGTGAAAGGCCCACCAATACTGATAGCAATCATAAACGGTAAAATAAAGAGTCCCGCTTCCAAAGGAGTATAGCCATACACAAACTGTAATTCTTGAGAAAGCAATAATTCAAAACCTACCAGTGCAATCATGGCGACCATTGCCATCACAATACTGGTTGAAATGACAGGATTCTTAAACAAGCTAAAGTCAATCATCGGTTGAACTGCACGGAGTTGATGCCGAACGAAGCCCACCAATAAGCATAATCCAACAGCAAAAACCAACACTATCCAAAAACTAAAAGCGTAGATCGAGGTTTTAATCGAATAGATCAGCATTAAAATCGCGATCACTAAAATCAGTGCTTGTAACAGGTTCAAAGGCTGTTTGGTTTGCACTGTTTGGTTTGGAACCAGCCATAAAGTCAATATGAGTACAAGAATAATAATAGGAACATTAATGAGGAATACCGCACCCCATGAAAAGTGTTCCAATATAAAGCCACCTAAAAGTGGACCAAAAGCAGCACCACCGCCGCCAACGGTTCCCCAAACTCCTAAAGCATAATTTCGCTGTTTTTCATCTAAGAAGGTGTTTCGAACACCAGCCAAAGTTGCCGGTAAAATCATAGCTGCCCCGACACCTAAAAAGGCTCTGGCTGCAATCAACATATAAGCTGAATTGGCAAAGGCCGCCATCAATGAAGCCACACCAAAAATACTTGCGCCAATTAACATTAGGCGCTTAAAGCCAATTCGATCTCCCAACGCGCCCATTGGCAGAATTAGGCCAGCCATAATCAGCGAATAAATATCGATGACCCATAACATTTCATTGGCAGACAAAGAGAGTGTTGAACTCAATGTCGGGATCGCAACATGGAGTACTGTTGCATCAATTGAAACAGGTAAATAAATGAGTACGATGATTGCCAAAATCACCCATTTGCGGGACATAAAACACCTAATTAAAGTTGGACGCTTGTTCAAGTCTGCTTATTATATCCATACTTGAACAAGTGTCCAACTTTGTTTAATATCTGTTTTGTAAACTCTGTTGAATACTAATGCAATGAACTATTTAAACCGTGAACAGCGTCGTACGATGATTTTAGATGCAGCAAAACGCGTAGCACTACTAGAAGGTCTTAATGGTTTAACTGTGCGTAGGATTGCCGCTGAAGCCCAAGTTTCGACTGGACAAGTGCATCATCATTTTCAATCAAGCTCACACTTAAAAGCTGAAGTATTTATTGAGTTGATGAATCAGCTCGATCAAGTAGAAGATCAAATCACAACCAATAGTAGTCTTGACCGCCTATTTTTATTGCTCGGCATTGAAAATATTGAACAAACACAACCTTATTTACGCCTATGGAATGAGGCTGAGGTACTAATTGATCAGGATCAGGAAATTAAAAAAGCTTATAACGTGACAATGGAACAATGGCATAACTCTTTAGTGGTTACCATTGAGCAGGGGATTACTCAGCAAGAATTTAAAGTTTCTACAGCAAGTTCTAGTCAAGACATTGCATGGCGGCTGATTGCTTTTGTCTGCGGTTTAGAAGGGATTTATCAACTCGGCTTAAAGGGCTTAGATCAGCATTCCTTTAAGCACCATGTTGAAATGGTACTTAAAATGGAACTGTTTAAATAAAAGTAAATTTCAGTTCGATGTTTCATTGTTTAAGTCATTCGGTCTTCGTATACCATGAGCTTTTGTCTAATCCACATTAGTCCAGCACATGGGAGAATCTGCACCTCGTGCCTTGTCGAGAGAGTCATACCTGCTAAATCATCTAATTCTTATCTCTATTTTTAGTATCGGGCTCTAAGATAGTTTGAAAATAAAAAGTCACGGGACGTTCAGTGGTGACTTGCCGTTGCTCAAATTCGGTAAGCTGCTGGATACTTTAAAGTGCAGCATGAGTTAATAAGTGCAGCATGAGTTAATAAATTTTTTCTACAAAGCATTCATTTCAAATGTAACCATATAAGTATTTAAATAAATAATGGTTATAACAAAAGTAATTGATTTTAAGTTATTTATGTGTAAAAGGTCTTAAGCTGGTTGGATAGTCTAGCTACATAGCGATGTCGTAAAATGCTAAGTGAATGTCGTCTTATGTAAAGTGTTGCTCTATTGAGTGTTGTAGTTTTGATGTGTGATTAATCACTGAATAAAAATATAGCATGGATATAAAAATGACGTCGAATAAAGCAATACGATTCTATGGATCGGGTGTTCCTGAAGTAATGCGCTACGAAGATATAGAAGTAGGAAAGCCAGCTGCAGGGCAAGTTCTTCTACGTCATGTGGCAGTAGGGCTAAATTATGCTGACACCTATTTCCGTGATGGCACATACCAAATTCCACTGCCAAATGGTATGGGCGTAGAGGCTTCTGGTGTGATTGAGGCCGTAGGTGAGGGTGTTACCGACTTTCAAGTGGGCGACCGTGTCACTTATACCGGCTTTTTAAATACCTTGGGTGCTTACAGCACATCACGATTAATTGACGCAAATGTTCTGATCAAACTTCCTGAAGGTATCTCATGTGAAACTGCGGCTGCCATGACCATGCGTGGTTTGACGTCTGCCTATCTTATGCGTCGTATTTATGATTTTAAAAAAGGTGACACGATTTTATTGCATGCCGCGGCAGGTGGTGTGGGTTTAATCGTTTCACAGTGGGCGAAGTTGCTGGGTTTAACCGTGATTGGTACAACGTCATCTGACGAAAAAGCGGCGATTGCAAAAGCTTATGGCTGTGACCATGTCATTAACTATAGCCATGAAAATGTGGCGGAGTGTGTGCGCGAATTAACGAATGGCATCGGTGTCAATGTGGTCTTTGATAGTGTGGGCAAAGACACCTTTATGTCGTCATTAGATTCGTTAAAGCGTCGCGGTTTAATGGTGTGCGTGGGTACGGCATCAGGGCCGATTCCAGATTTCAATCCAGTGCTGCTTGCTATGAAAGGCTCGCTTTATATCACGCGCCCTGCGCTAGCCGATTACATTGCTGACCCTGCTGAAAAGCAAGCTTTGGCCAATGAGCTTTTTGACCATGTCGCAAGTGGTCGAATCAAAATTGAAATTAATCAACGTTATGAACTTAAAGATGCCGTGCAAGCACATCGTGATTTAGAGGCACGTAAAACAACGGGTTCATCTATTTTCGTTATTTAAGTTTGTTATTAGAAAGGATTTCTTATGCAAATTGAACAATTAAGCTGCAATATTGGCGCAGAGCTCAGCGGCATAAATTTGGCAGATGCGATACACGATCAAGATTTATTTAGTGAAATTCGCTCGAACCTTCTTAAGCATCGGGTCTTGTTTTTTCGAGATCAAGATTTAACCCGTGCTGAACATGTAGCATTTGCAGAACGTTTTGGGCAGTTGGAAGACCATCCTGCGGTAGGGAGTCACCCAGATCATCCGGGTTTGGTGCAAATTTATAAAAGCCCAGATAGTCCGATCGATCGTTATGAAAATGCGTGGCATAGCGATGCCAGCTGGCGTGAAATCCCCCCAATGGGTTGCGTATTACGTTGTGTAGAAGCACCACAGGTCGGTGGAGACACCATGTGGACCAATATGATTTTGGCTTATGAAAACTTACCTGAAGAGATCAAAGCTAAAATTGATGGTTTACGTGCACGTCATAGTATCGAAGCCAGCTTTGGTGCAGCAATGCCGATTGAAAAGCGTTTAGCATTGAAAGCGCAGTTTCCAGATGCCGAACATCCTGTGGTACGTACTCACCCAGAAACAGGTGAAAAAATCCTGTATGTGAATGCATTTACCACTCACTTTACCAATTACCACACCAAAGAGCGCGTTCGTTTTGGGCAAGATGCCAATCCAGGCGCAGCGGATTTACTACGCTACCTCATTTCACAAGCCTCCATTCCAGAGTACCAAGTTCGCTGGCGTTGGAAGCCAAACAGTATTGCCATTTGGGATAACCGTAGCACACAGCATTATGCCGTGATGGACTATCCTGCATGCCACCGCAAAATGGAACGCGCGGGCATTATTGGCGACCAGACTTACTAAATTTGAAAACTAAAACATTTAACGAAACTCACAATTTGAACACTATATAAAGGGAGATGCACATGCAATTCTTTGACGATTCTTTGCACCCAGAAAACATGGATAAAGTGGTTATTACGGTTGCGCCTTATGGTCCAGAGTGGATGCCAGAAGATTTTCCAGAAGACATTCCTGTCACGATGGACGAGCAAATTCAAAAAGCAGTAGAGTGCTATGAAGCGGGTGCAACTGTACTGCACTTGCACGTACGTGAACTGGATGGCAAAGGCTCAAAGCGTTTGTCTAAGTTCAATGAGCTAATTGCAGGGGTGCGTGAAGCGGTACCTGACATGATTATTCAGGTCGGTGGTTCAATTTCATTTGCGCCTGAAAGTGAAGGTGAAGCTGCACTGTGGTTGAGTGATGATACGCGTCATATGTTGGCAGAACTGACCCCAAAACCTGATCAGGTGACGGTTGCAGTGAACACCACGCAAATGAATATTATGGAGCTGTTGTACCCAGAATATTTAAAAGGTACGTCACTTGAACATCCTGCTATTCAAGAAGCGTATGCAGAAATGACTGTACCCGCAGGGCCAGCATGGTTGACTGAACACTTAAAGCGTCTCACTCAAAATGGTATTCAGCCACACTTTCAGTTAACTGGTATGCACGGCTTAGAAACCTTAGAACGTATGGTGCGTAAAGGCTTATACATGGGGCCGCTGAACCTGACGTGGATTGGCATTGGTGGTGGTTTTGATGGTCCAAATCCATTTAACTTCTTTAACTTTATTCACCGCGTTCCAGACGGCTGCACCTTAACTTCAGAATCATTACTGAAAAACGTTTTGCCGTTCAACACCATGTCTATGGCCATGGGTTTGCATGCACGTGTGGGTAATGAAGATACGATTATTGATCACCGTGGTCAGCGTTTTGGTTCAGTACAACAAATTGAACAAACTGTTCGTATTGCCCATGAATTGGGTCGTGAAGTGGCGACTGGCAAAGAAGCGCGTGAGATCTACCGCATTGGTGTGCAGTACAACAGTATTGAAGAAACCTTACTTGCCAATGGTATGGCACCGAACCGTAAAGCGGGCCAAAAAGGTGTTCCACAACGTATTCATGACGTTACATCTGACCAAGATTCATATGAAATGAATCGTAAAGTCGGTTAATAAGTCACGATTAAAACAAGTAAATGAACATAAGCCGAGTCAAATGGAATGTTGACTCGGACTTAGTTAAAAAGATGATTGTGCTGCGGATCAAGTGCAATTTTTATGAAGAATGAGAATTAGAACGTATAAGAAACACAAGGAGGTCGTATGGGCGCGCATCAATATGCCAGTTCTACAGATGGTTTAGATACATCGATTGACGTACCACGTAAGTATGCGTGGTTGGTTTTTGCTTTAACTTTTGGCTTGCTCATCTCTGACTATATGTCACGCCAAGTGCTCAATGCGGTCTTTCCTTTGATCAAAAGTGAGTGGACACTGAGCGATAGCCAGCTCGGTTTACTCAGTGGCATTGTGGCGTTAATGGTGGGCTTATTGACGTTGCCTTTATCCATTTTGGCAGACCGATTTGGTAAGGTGAAAAGCTTAACACTTATGGCCGTGCTATGGAGTTTAGCCACTTTAGGCTGCGCTATTGCGGAAAACTATGAACAAATGTTCATGGCACGTTTTATGGTCGGCGTGGGTGAAGCAGCGTATGGCAGTGTCGGTATTGCAGTCGTGGTTGCGGTTTTCCCACGCGATATGCGTGCCACTTTAGCCAGTGCTTTTATGGCGGGTGGCGTGTTCGGGTCATTTTTAGGCATGGCACTGGGTGGTGTGATGGCCGAGCATTTTGGTTGGCGCTGGGCATTTGCAGGCATGGCTGTATTTGGGCTAATTTTGGCCTTTTTATATCCAGTCATTGTGAAAGAAACAAAAATTGGCAAGACTTGCCGTCAACTTCGCGCAGAACAAAAACACGATAAATCGACCAACCCATTACGTTCTATTTATTCCAGCCGCTCAGTCATTGCGACTTATATTGGCAGTGGTTTGCAGTTGTTTGTGGGTGGCACGGTGATCGTTTGGTTCCCGAGTTATCTCAACCGTTACTACGGTATGAGCACCGATAAAGCTGGGTTAATTGCAGCACTTATCGTACTCAGTAGCGCAGTGGGCACCATTCTTTGCGGTATGTTATGTGACCGCTTAGGACGAGATCGTCCCGTTCGCAAAGTCACTTTAGCCATAGCTTTTTGCTTGATTGGCTGTGTGTTGTTATCCATTGCATTTGCTATGCCTGCGGGTAATGCACAGTTACTGATGATCTGCCTTGGGATGTTCATTGCGCTTGGCACCAATGGTCCATCGAGCGCCATGGTCGCAAACCTCACACATAACTCGGTTCATAGTACCGCTTTTGCGACATTAACCTTAGCCAACAATTTCCTAGGTCTAGCTTTGGGGCCTTTAGTGGTCGGCAAAGTTTCAGACCTGATTGGACTACATAGTGCGTTTCAATTGATGCCGCTGATGAGCATTGCAGCTGCGGCGGTATTTTTCTACGCAAAACAACATTATGTACGCGATGTTGCCCGTTTTAATGCGCAGGCAATACCGCTGAATATTCAACAGAACCCAGCATTAGATACGGATGATAAGTGATGACTCGTGAAATCAATATTGAAGTTTTTTTTGATTTTATTTGCCCGTGGTGCATGATCGGGAAACGTCAGTTACAGGTCGCAATAGAAAAATTACGATATAGCCATCCCGACGTCATTGTGAAACTTCAGTGGAAGGGTGTGCAGCTTTTGCCACATATTCCTGTGGATGGCATTCCTTTTAATGCATTTTATTTACAACGACTGGGCAGTATGACTGCTGTCCGCATGCGCCAAGCACAAGTTCGTGAGGCGGCTAAAGCGGTTTCAATTGATCTCGACTTTGACCGTATTCCACGCATGCCAAATACAGCTAAAGCACATAGTTTTTATGCAAATGCAAACAAAATATGTGATGCAGCCCAGAGTGATCGACTGCTCGAAGGGCTATATTCAGCCTATTTTCATCATTCAGAAAATATTAGTGACACTGAGGTGTTGCGTAAAATTGCCACTTATTGTGGTTTTTCTGAAGAGCTGATTGATGCACTTTTACAGAAACCACATATGCCATTTTTTAATGGTGATACGGGCGGGAAAGGCGTGCCGTATTTTGTTTTTGATCGTAGCTTTGCCATGGTCGGTGCCCGTCCTGCGGATGAACTTTATCAAGCCATGCTCGATGCTCTGGTCGAACGGAGAGAAATAGCATGACTACACATTTTGAAGTCCCTCAAACCAAAGTCCCTGCTTTAGGTGAACGCTGCTTCTTGCAAGTTGGTGATAAGACATTGGCTTTGTTTAACGTTGCGCATCAGCTATATGCCATTGATGACAGTTGCCCACACCAAGGTGCGTCCTTATGTGGCGGCAAGTTAGAAGGAAAAGTCATCCAATGTTGTGCGCACGGGCTTCGTTTTGACTTGGCCAGTGGCTATCTACTCAATTCCACGAAACTCCGTGTTGCGTCTTATCCTGTACAGAAGGTTGGTGATCAGGTGTTGATCATGCTAGATAGCGGAGAACAGTATGAATAGTTCAAGCCAATTTAGCCTCAGCTATGCAGATAATATTCGTCAAAAAGTCCAAACTTTGGCACCTGGTTTTAGTATCAGCTTGGTGGCAGCGGCAGCGGCAAGTTTTTTATCGGAACACTATGGTGCTCCTGTCATGCTGTTTGCCTTATTACTGGGTATGGGGCTGAGTTTTTTGTCGGTTGAAGGCCGTTGTAAAGCAGGCATTGAGTTCACCGCACGAACGGTAATGCGTATCGGCATTGCACTGCTCGGAATGCGGATCACTTTAGCGCAAATCACCGCATTGGGTTGGCAGCCTATTGCTCTCGTGATTACCTTAATTATTGTTACGATTTCAGTCTCAATCGTTGTTGCCAAGTTAATAGGCTTTCAAAAACTGTTTGGTATGCTGACAGGTGGTGCAACAGCCATTTGTGGTGCTTCAGCTGCGCTGGCTTTATCTGTTGCTTTACCGAACCATCCACAAAAAGAAAAGGCAACTTTATTTACAGTGATTGGTGTTTCGGCGCTGTCGACCATTGCCATGATTGTGTATCCAATGATTGCAGAATGGTTGGCCTTGTCACCGACTGAAGCAGGGGTATTCTTGGGCGCAACCATTCATGATGTTGCTCAGGTGGTCGGCGCGGGCTATAGCATGTCGACTGAAACTGGCGATACTGCAACAGTGGTAAAACTGATGCGCGTGGCGATGTTATTGCCTGTGATTATTTGTGCAGCCATGATTACACGCATGCAAGGTGTAGAGTCTACAGGGCCACGTCCGCCACTTTTACCATGGTTTGCTGTTGGGTTTTTAATTTTGGCTTGTGTAAACAGTACTGGCTGGGTGCCTATGGTGGTTCAAGGTGGTATGAATGAGCTATCGCGCTGGTGTTTGATTATTTCCATCAGTGCGTTGGGCATGAAAACACAATTCAAAGAACTCGCGACAGTAGGTATCAAACCGATCTTATTGATGGTGGGTGAAAGTATTTTCCTTGTAGTCTTAGTACTTTTACTGATGCATTGGATGTTCTAATGACGTTATAACATTGAGCTACGCGGTATGTTATTTGCCAGTCAGTGATCAGCGCACAGACTGGCAAAATGCTATGTATTACACGGACTTTTAAATAATTAAAGCTGATTCATTCAAATAGGATGAATCAGCTTTAATTTGAAGTAGATCTATTTCATGCATTTATTAATGAGTAGCGCCCTTATGCTCATTTCTCCAAGCTAGGGGTGAAACTCCAAACTGACCAATAAACCAACGAGTGAAAGAGCTTGGCATAGAATAGCCTAAAATGTCTGAGACTTGGCCAAGGGAGTAGTTCATATTTTGCAGATAGCGGAAGACTAAAGCCCGACGCACATCGTTGGTTAAAATACTAAAACTGGTTTGGGATGCTTCTAATCTGCGCTGTAAGGTCCGGACATTGATCCCATGTAAATTCGCCACTTGATCAATGGTGGCACGCCCCATAGGTAAAAGGAGATAAATACTTTTTCGAATATCGAAAATGATGGAGGATTCATTTTCATTTTGCAGCAGATCAATATCAAGATAGCGCTTCGCATGATCTGCCATGGCAGTGTTGGCTTGTGGGTTGGCTTTATCTAGCTCTGCTACAGTACAAACAATACCATTAAATTCGCTACCGAACTCTAAAGCACAACCAAAAACCCGCTGGTGAATAGCCAAGTTTTGTGGTGCGCTATGGGTGAAATGTACACCTAGAGGACGCCACTTTTGAGAAAGCAACATGGCACAAAAACGATGGGTCACACCCAAAGCTAATTCAATCGCTTGGCGGCTGTATGCGGTCGATGCGCCAACAACTTCCAAATGAATAATCACCGTATTCCCAGCTTCTTCAATATACATCTCAAGCGCATTGTTAATGAAGTTCCTATACATAACAATGGTTTGTAGTGCATCTCGTAAAGTGTGCTGATAACTTAACAGTAGGCTCAATTCACCAAAGTCGGCAATTTGGCGTTGTTCCGCCATAAGCAGTCCGAATACTTCGCAGCCGCTTATTTCAGCAGATTGTTCTAACAGCGCGATGGCTTTGTCGACAGGGATACGTTGTTTCGGGTCATTGAGCTGCGCAGGATTAAGCCCTGCATTAGAAAGCAAATAATAAGGATTGAAATTGAATTGTTGGCTAACATTCAAATAATTTTTGAGCACAGCCGTATGGGCAAGTGGAATCACTTTAAGCTCCCTATTTTTACTTCAGTCGTCCTGACTGAACTTATTTTTAAGCAATATCCAGTACTATAAAAGTATCAGTTTCTGCACTTAAATGGTGCGGCTTTTTGATTAAAATAAGCTTTATTTTATCAAGAAACCGTGCAGATTTGAAAATGACTAATTCCTATATTGAATAAGAATTAGCCTTTAAATAAAGTGCGGTAACTTGAGTCTCAAACGTAAGTATTTTCTACCACTTAGAAACGATAGCCAACCCCGACATAAGTCACTAATGGGTCGAGATCAATTTTGGTGGTGGACTTAATTAATTGTCGGCCTGTAGACGTGTCAGTGACAGTCACAGTTGCGACGTTATTAAAATTAGGCATATAGCTGAGTGAACCCGTACTAAACCAACGTTCGGTAAAATCATAGGTAAAGCCTGCGGTTAGCACAGGTGCAAAGGCATCACTGGTTTTGACTTTCACCTCAGGGGTCGCTGTAGAGCTGCCTTTGCCCCCATGCAGTGCTTCACCTGCGCGACCGTTTAAAATATTATCAATCATGTAGCCCGCTTGGATCAGATCTTCTTCGACACCGCCATTGAGCTTTAATTTATTAAAATGTCCATACACCACGCCCGCACCTACAAATGGGCGGAATTTATTTTTCCCCGAAGTGCCGAAGTGATATTTTGCTGTCACTGCAGGTGTCCACGCAGTTACTTCAGCCACCGTGCCATGTGCACCAAGGTCTGTAATTAAAGTGTCTTTGAGCAGCTCTAAACCATCAAAATAGGTAGGTGGTGTATGTGCAGGTAGGTGAGATGAATTCGAAGTGGATAAAGCCGTTGCACGAATTTCACCTACACCTTTTACGTCGACTTTAGGAGGAATACCACCCACCAACTCTAAAGAGACATTGTCATTAACAAAATAACTCAAGGTCAAACCCAGTGTGTCAGTATCATCAATTTCCATACCACCATCAGCAGTATAGTCCGAAATGCCCGTGATATCAGCTCTCGCACCATTCATAAAACCATCAGGCACTTTATAGTTTGGATCTTTCTGACTATTTCTGACAAAGGCATCAAACATGATTTTGCCCATTCCTGTCAGCTCTTTGCTGTTGATTGCATATTTGGCAAGATCAGTCCCATATAAAGATCCAACACCATAACTGCCGCCTTCTTCAACTGCAGTTGTAACATGGGTGGAGTTGGCTTTCCCCTGAGGCATGACATGCATCCAGCCTGCACTAACTGCCCAACGTTTAAAGTTTGTAGAATCCGCATAAGCAAAATTTACTGACAATAGGCATGCAAAAGGCACGACTATTTTACAGATTTGACTCATTTTAATTTCCTTTTCATTTGCTATTTTTTTTATGGTTTCAGCGGATCCTTTCTGAAACGCAAGCGTATTATTGAGTCAGTTATTTTTTTAAGCAATCGGCAAAATTTGAAGAAAAACATGAAATGTATTGCATAAATTAAACTGTGTAATCTTTTAAATTTATTAAAATCAATAATTTATATTGTTTATGGGGTACGTTCTAAAATGTTATAGATTTGATGATTTGTCATCAAATGATAAGCGAATGTCGCCCTATGTATATCGAAATGGCGACCATCCCTCTATGTTGGATACAACAATGCGCCGCATTGATTAAAAAGCATCAGGCTTAAATAGGTGTATCCATGGAAAAAATATTTACACAGGCAACAGTCCTCATTATTCCGGGTTTGCGCGACCATGTTGCTGCACATTGGCAAACATTACTTGAGTCGAAACTCGTAAAAGTTCGTGCTGTCCCGCCAGCAGAAACGGACAAATTGAATTGCGCAAACCGCGTTGCACGCATTGAAGCCGAGCTAAAAAAAATCGAAGGGCCGGTGATTTTGGTGGCGCATAGCGCAGGTGTGTTGATGACTGTACATTGGGCGGCCTTGCATCAGCATGATATTCAAGGGGCGTTGCTCGTTACACCACCTGACTTGGCGCAGAGTTGGCCTGAGCATTATCCAAGTCCTGAGATTCTTAAAAATGAAGGCTGGAGTCCATTACCGATTCAAAAACTGCCATTTCCAAGCATTGTAGTGGCGAGTACCAATGACCATTTAGCGCAATATCAAGCCGTTGAAGCAATGGCAGAGATATGGGGTAGTCAGTTGGTCAATGCAGGTGCTGTAGGGCATTTGAACCCAGCAGCAGGTTTTGGTGATTGGCCGCAGGCGGAACAATTGATCTTGCAGTTGGATGCTTTGGCCATTGAGCAAGTTTCATAATCGAGAGACAGATTTCACCTTTGCATTTCAATCTCGAAAAATCAATTCATGCAAATGACCTAATGACTAATTTGCATGACCTAATGACAAATTTGAACATTTTAAAACAGTTAATTTAAATCCCGAGCCAAAGGATGGCTTTACAGAATAAATAGAGATGTGGAGAGAAAATGTTGAGTTTAAAGAAACATTCCTTGTGAAAGATGACGGTGTAAGCGCCAGAAATCTTCAGCGTTTGTATGGAAATAAAACACAGTATTTAAAAATAAATCATATCGATATGGAGATGATATGGTCGTTCAATTTGTGTCTTTAAACAGACAAAATCATCATATTTCATTGATGAAAAAAACGGTTCTTTGTTTAAGCTTTGCTTTGGTCATCTCGGAAGTTTCAGCAGCGAGTTTTGATCTAAATGAGGAATGGAAGCTTGAAACCAAAACCGTGCTTAGCTTTGGGACAAACTGGAGCACCCAAGAGGCATCTAGTTCACTGGTCTACAAACCCGATGCAAACCATATTGGAAAAGAAGGCCATAGCATTGATATCAATGGTGATGATGGTCGCGTGAACTTTAATGAAGGCGATGTGATTTCACAAGTGGTGAAAGGTTTTACCGAGCTGAACTTAAAAGGAAAACAGCAGGGTGCAGTGGTCAGTGCGAAGTATTGGTATGACCATGCTTATGAAGCAGGTGAAGGTGATTTCAAAGCTTTTGATGATTCGGCATGGCCCCGACTGGCCAAATTTAAAGGCATCGACCTGTGGGATGCCTATGTTTGGAAAAACTTTGCTTTAGATAATGGGCAAAGTGCCAATATGAAACTGGGCAAACATACCTTGCAGTGGGGCAAGTCTCAGTTCTTCCAAAATGGACTCAATAGTGTCAGTGCTTTGGATTATGCTGCGATGAATCGTCCCGGTGGTGATGCAAGAGAACGCGTGATTTCAACCGAAATGTTTTCCTTTGAAGCTGGGATCAATGAACATTTAAAATTTGAAGGTTTCTATCAGTTTAAGTTTAGACCGTCTGTGGTGGATGGTTGTGGGACATTCTTTGCCATTTCAGACTTTGTACCAGAAAACTGCGGGCCGATCGTCATTACCGTGATGCCGGGCGATAAACTTACCGATACGGCTATAGAGAGCAAATCTTATATCCCGCGGAGTGAAAGTCGTTATGCCAAAGACAGCGGACAGTATGGTTTTTCCTTAAAGCAAACGTTGCCCAAGTTAAACAATGCTGAGCTCGGGCTGTATTTTGCAAATTATCATAATCGAACCGCGAATTTTGACGGGACGGCTGTCACTGCGGCAGGGCCGGCAAACTTTAGTACTGCACAGTTTTTTTCGATCTATCCTGAAGACATTAAAATGTATGGACTTAGCTTGGCAGGCAAAATCGGTATAACATCAGTGTTTAGTGAGTTAACTCATAAACCCAATCAGCCTTTGCAGTTTAATGGGACAGATATTGTCTATGCACAAGTCTTAGACAAAAATACGCCGCTGACAGATGTTGGAACATCGGCAGAGTTTGGGCAATATTTACAAGGTTATGCCCGTGCGCCCGTAACACAGTTTTCACTCGGTGCAGGGAATAGTCTAGCGAATGTGCTTGGAGCCAATACCTTTACTTGGGCTGCCGAATTGGCAGTGAATCATATTGGAGATATTGGCAATCACCGTTTTGGTCGTGTCGGTGCTTTTGGTCGTAGTGAACTGTCATCGGGTGCTTATGATCCAGAAACAAAAGCAAACCAATGTACCCCTTATGGAACAGCACATTTGTCCAATGATGAAATTGACCGTTTAAATGAACGCTTTTGTAATACTGAAGGCTTTTTTACAGAATGGTCATACGGATATCGTTTGCGCGGTGCTTTAGTCTATAAAGATTTACTGCCTGCAACTGTGATTACCCCGAGTGTGTTGTTCCGTCATGATGTCGATGGCTTTAGTCAAAACTTTCAGGAAGGTCAAATGAGTGTTGCCGCAGCTGTGTCTGCGACGTACCGCCAACGATATACCGCAGAAATGGCTTATACCAGTTTCTTTGGTTCAAATGATTTCAGTACCATCGATGACCGAGATTTTGCCTCGCTCGCATTCAAAGTGAATTTTTAAAAAGAGCTAGGATGTTTGTTTGAAAGTGAATATTTGGCTCATCTGAAGCATGGTCTAAACAGACCATGCTTTCGTTGTATTTGCACTGGATTGCATTGCAATGCAATTAGAATTTTGAAAGCATGTTTGAAGTATTAAATATTCAAAATGAAGAGGCATATCAGGCAGTCATGTGCTGAATATATCGACATATATAGAGGGAACTATGCATAGCATTGATTTAACACGACAACCACAGTCCAATCCTATTGGCATTTTGAACCTGATAGCGAATTATTTAGAAGAAAACAGTTTCGATGCATGTACTGTATTTGAACATTTTGGGATTCAGCGCGAAGATTTAAAGAACAATTTATTGCCAATTTCTCTACAAACACAGGGCAGTATTTTTCAAGCCGTTGAAGCACTAACAGGCTGTGATCATTTGGGTTTAGTCATTGGGAAAAAAGCACAATTTTCAAATATTGGACCATTACGTTTTTTGGTGCTGAATGCTGCGACCATGCGGGATGCCATGCAGAGCCTCTTTCAATACGGCAGTATGTGGTACAGAGGGCAAAAGTTAGATTTGAAGGAAGATGATGGCTATGCACGTATTTGCATGCATATCGATGGTGACATTCCCGGGAAAGAACAATATCAAACCGCGTATTTGGTTGCGATGGTGTCTATTATCGAGCTGATTTTGGGTAAATCTTGGCGTCCAGCCTTGGTGCGTATTTCATATCCAAAGCCGAAGTGTGCGCATCTGTACGAAAAAGCATTTGGCTGTCCTGTGTGGTTTAGTCAGTCACAGCACGAAATTTTATTTCCGCAGGAACAACTAGATCAAAAAAGAGCAGGGCATGACCATCAGTTAGATCAATTTCTGCGTCAGCATTTATCTGAACTGCAAAGTCATGATCGTGTCGATCTGATTGGTCAGATTTGTAAAATCATCGAGGAGTTATTGCCGCACCGAAGTTGTAATATCGAGCGTGTGGCTGAATATTTTTCGATTCACCGTTTTACTTTGTACCGTTATTTAAATAAATATCAGACCAGTTTTGAAGCCTTGCTTGAAGCCACACGCAAGAAAATTGCAGCGGAGTTACTCAAAAACAAAAAACTCATGATTATTGAAGTGGCCAATCAAGTGGGATATGACGACCAAGCCAATTTCACCCGCGCATTTAAGCGTTGGTATGGCATTACCCCCGGACGTTGGAGACGGATGAATCTGCATGCTTAAAGTGTGCAGATTAAGCTTCATTCTTATTTCTTAAAATATGCTTTCGGCATTTGATGGGTGCTTAAAATCATTCGATCCATCTATATTTACCCTATTAAAAAATTAATCGTAGCACTGTTTTTCCATAATGTTGATAAAGTCATTTACGTCTGTTGCATTAACTTTTCAATCAAAGCTGAAAGATGCTTGTGTAGGCAGTACCTTAATTTGATAGGCCAAAAGTAAGAAAAAGTCTTTGTTACCGATACATAACGTCCCTGTTTTGATGGGTAACGTGTGGCATCCTTCAAAGTTTATTTAAATTAAACTTCAGGATAGTGATAGTAGTCACAACAGCTTTCTGCCTTGTCTTTTCTATGTTTCTACAGTTTTCTTTTTTATAACTTGACCTTACGCAGCGTGTTTTTTCATTCAAGTTTAAAAAAATTATATGAAATCAGGTGCATGTCCCACAGATTCGCTTTGAGTTAATTATCACTTTTTGTAATATTGAATATTTGAATAAATAATGATTTAAAACAATAAATTAGAGGATTTAAATTTTTTGTGCATAAGTGACCAAATGACTAAATAACGCAACCAAATGACAAAATGAAGATGGAAAAAGACAGTATTTTAAAAAACAAATGACCAAGACCGATCGTATGCGGATCTTAAACAATAAGTCTAAAAAGGTTTTTAAAAAGGAAGTTTCTGATGATTGGAAATATGATGTTTCAACCTTTGTTGATTAGCAGTCTGATTGAACATGCCGCTCGTTATCATGCAGATACAGCCATTATCTCCAAAAATACTGATGGGTCGATTGTACATACACATTGGGGACAAATTGCGAAAAACTCAAAGCGCTTTGCCAATGTATTGCAGTCATTCGGTTTTGCGGTCAGCGACCGTGTGGCCACCATTGCATGGAATAATCATCGTCACTTAGAAACGTGGTATGGCATATCGGGCAGTGGGTTGGTTTGCCACACCATTAACCCACGACTTTTTCCTGAGCAGCTCAATTATATTATCAATGATGCAAATGATAAGGCCCTGATTTTTGATAAAACGTTCCTAAATCTAGTATTGTCGATTAAACCATCTATTCCTTATGTAGAGCATTTTATCTGCCTCGATGCTTATGATGAAGACATCCAAAAAGCCTTACCTGAAGTGCTGTTTTATGATGAGCTAATCGCACAGCAAAGTGAGCATTTTGAGTGGCCTGAACTGGATGAAACTAAAGCCAGTTCACTGTGTTATACCTCGGGTACGACAGGGAATCCTAAAGGGGTTTTATATAGTCATCGTTCAAGTATTTTGCATAGCTACGCAACCTGTTTACCCGATTCATTTAATTTTTCAGCACAAGATTGTATTTTGCCTGTGGTTCCTATGTTCCATGTCAACGCATGGGGTACGCCGTATGCAGCGGCCATGGTGGGTTGCAGCATGGTGCTACCAGGGCCAATGTTAGATGGAGCAAATTTGGTTCAGTTAATTGATCAATACAAAGTGACAACAGCTTTAGGTGTACCGACCATTTGGCAAGGACTGCTTACAGCAGCAAAACAATCAGGCAGCAAGTTAGACAGCTTAAAACTTAATGTGGTCGGCGGAGCGGCTTGTCCACCGTCAATGCTTAAAATGTTTAAAGATGATTTTCAGTGTGAAACTATTCACGCATGGGGCATGACAGAAACTAGCCCTCTGGGTGTGGTGAATCAACTCAAGGCCAAACATTTGCAGTTGGATGACTCGGCTCAATCGAGCTTACGTTACGCACAAGGCCGCCCACCATTTGGGGTCAGCATCCGGATTTGTGATGCTGAAAAGAGCAGCACTGAATTGGCTACGGATGGACAAACCACAGGGCATCTGCAAATTAAAGGGCACTGGATCGTAGAGTCTTATTTCGATCAATTTAGCAATGCACTCACCGCAGATGGCTGGTTCGATACGGGTGATATGGCAACTATTGATTCAGATGGCTATATGGTCATCAGTGACCGTTCTAAAGATTTGATCAAATCGGGCGGAGAGTGGATTTCCTCAGTCGAGCTAGAAAATATTGCCATCGCACATCCTGAAATTGACATGGTGGCGGTGATTGCTGCGACCCATCCAAAATGGGATGAAAGACCAATCCTCATCGCTAAAAAGGCCGCCGTCAGTCAGGTATCAGAAGCTGAACTTTTAGATTATTACACGGGCAAAATTGCAAAATGGCAAATCCCCGATCGCGTGGTTTTTGTCGATAGCATTCCTGTTGGTGGTACAGGCAAAGTCCTAAAAAAAGATTTACGAGCGACCTATGGCTCAATTTTACTCGCAGTGGAATAAACAACACTTAACATTCATTCATAACGCTTCAAGGAAAGGACGATGACACAACAAAGATCTGCAGGCTTAAGATTTAGACAAGCACTAGAAGTGGAAAAACCATTACAAATCATCGGTACAGTCAATGCTTATGCAGCAATGATGGCGAAACAGGTGGGCTACAAGGCCATCTACCTTTCGGGTGCTGGTGTAGCCAACTACTCTTATGGATTGCCTGACTTAGGCATGACCAGTCTGGATAATGTTTTGGAAGATGTACGCCGCATTACCGAACGTGTAGACACCCCGTTACTGGTCGATATTGACACCGGTTGGGGCGGTGCTTTTAATATTGCCCGTACTGTGAAACAAATGATTGCTGCAGGCGCAGCGGCAGTTCACATCGAAGATCAAGTGGCACAAAAACGTTGTGGCCACCGCCCAAACAAAGAAATTGTCACCCAACAAGAAATGGTCGACCGTGTAAAAGCGGCTGTTGATGCCAAAACTGATGCAAACTTTGTGGTGATGGCACGTACCGATGCTTTACAAAAAGAAGGTTTGCAGGCAGTAATTGACCGTGCTTGTGCCTGTGTAGAAGCCGGTGCCGATGCGATCTTTGCCGAAGCAATGACTGACATTACCATGTACAAAACCGTCTGTGATGCAGTCGGTGTCCCTGTACTGGCCAACATTACCGAATTTGGCGATACCCCGTACTACACCAAAGAACAACTGGCAGAACAAGGCATTTCGATGGTGCTGTACCCACTGTCACCCACCCGTGCCATGAAAAAGGCAGCACTGGAAGTCATGCATGCCATTCGCAATGACGGTACCCAAGTCAACGTGCTCGACAAAATGCAACAGCGTAAAGAACTGTACGAATTTCTCGATTACCACACCTTTGAAAACACATTAGACAAGCTGTTTAAACAGGAGAATTAAAAAAATGGCTGAAGGAAAAGTACTCACAGGCGCAGGATTGCGCGGACAAGTGGCAGGTAAAACAGCACTTTCAACCGTTGGAAAGAGTGGTGCAGGCTTAACCTATCGTGGTTATGACGTACAAGACTTGGCTGAAAATTGCCAGTTTGAAGAAGTGGCCTACCTGATCTTCTTTGGTGAGTTACCCACTGCTGCACAGCTTGCAAGCTATAAAGCTAAACTCAAATCACTGCGCCAACTGCCACAAGCACTCAAAGAAGTACTTGAGCGTATCCCAGCAGATTCACATCCAATGGATGTGATGCGTACAGGCGTATCGATGCTGGGTAACCTAGAAACAGAACAATCCTTTGCCGAACAGCAAGATGTAGCCGACCGTATTTTGGCAACCCTTCCAGCGATCATTTGCTACTGGTATCGTTTTAGCCATGATGGTGTACGTATTGAAGAAAATACCGATGATGATTCGATTGGCGCTCAATTCCTGCACTTACTTCGTGGTGAAAAACCAAATGAATTGCATGAGCAAGTGATGAATGTATCCCTAATTTTGTATGCAGAGCATGAATTCAATGCATCAACATTTACAGCACGTGTATGTGCTTCAACATTGTCGGATATGTATTCATGCATCACCGGTGCAATTGGTTCACTTCGTGGTCCATTACACGGTGGTGCCAATGAAGCAGCGATGGAAATGATTGAGAACTGGACGTCACCTGAAGAAGCTGAGCGAGAAATGCTGGGCAAACTGGAACGTAAAGAAAAGATCATGGGCTTTGGCCATGCAATCTACAAAGACAATGACCCACGTAATGGCATCATTAAAATTTGGTCAGAGCGCTTAGCCAAAGATGTCGGTGACACGGTTCTTTATCCAGTATCAGTACGTTGTGAAGAAGTCATGTGGCGTGAGAAGAAACTGTTCTGTAACGCAGACTTCTTCCATGCATCGGCATACCACTTCATGGACATCGCGACCAAATTATTCACACCCCTCTTCGTGATGAGCCGTGTGACAGGTTGGGCGGCGCATGTGATGGAACAGCGCGCAGACAACCGTATTATTCGCCCAAGTGCGGACTATACTGGGCCTGAACTGCGTAAAGTTGTGCCGATTGTGGAGCGTGCTGCCGCATAACGCGATAACACATGATCTAAATAAGGTCTCATTTTTATAATTTGAGACCTTATTTTTTATCGGGTGAGAAGTATAGGATCTTCAATGTTATAACCTGTTTCAAAAGGAATCCCTAGATATTGAACAGTCGCCAACGCTTTTTGTTGATTAGGAACTTTATAACTTTGCGAAATGCGCAGCCCATTTTTATAGTCTACCGCCTTGTAAACTGAGCTTCTCAAATTGCCGTATTTCACTTGATATTGATAGCTAAACTTCGCGATGGAGATTTTAGGATCATACCAAGAGGGTTCTTTTGAAGTCTTTTTACTGATGACATGAATTTTAACCTGCTTGGGCGGAATCGGCGTTAAAGCTTTGAGTCGTTTTTTTATTTTTGCAATGTCACGGTCAAACTTCTGACTGTCTTGATCATAGTCAATTTTTTGAGTTTTTGGATTGATATATAAAGATTTCACTTCAATCAGTTTGGAGGGAGTTTTGCTGTTGAGTTGATAATAATACAATTGTGGCAAACGACCACGACCATCTAAATAATGCCGCATCACATAAATTTTCTGATCAGCTTGGTCAAGACCTAAAACTTCAATATTTTGTGGTCCCCCTACAGTTGCAAAAATGTGGCTTGAAAAAAATAAGGTGCTGAAAACTAGCGGATAGATTATTTTCATCATCATGAGGCGCTTCACATTTTTATTGATTATGGTTCAGTTTAAGGGTTCTAAATGTAGAAAAATCAAATTTAGTGTAAAGATTTAAGTATTTTGAACACGTTGAATGACCATTTGAGCTACGTTTTTCGTAAGTTGATCAAGTCGCTCGAGCGCACTGCCCAGTAGTAAATAATGGTAAGTGCTTAAAGTGTTTTGATAATGAATGGCAATGTAAAAGGTGCCTTCAGGTTTCTCAGGTGTGGCACTTCCACCAGGTTTGAGCAAACCTGTACAGGAGACAATAATATCGGCATGACCAAACAGTCGATGACCTTGAAGCGCCATAGCTTCAGTGACTTCAATTGACTCCGCTGTATATTGCTGAATAAGTGAAGGATCAATCTTTAAAATTTCACATTTGATGCTGGGGTCATAACTGACCAGTCCACCGAGTAAAATGTCTGCTCCGCTATGTTTATAAATCGAAAACTGACTGGAGAGATAACCTGAACTGGCACTTTCGATAAAAGCAATGGTCAATTTTTTCTGTTCTAGGAGGTTGCAGCATTGCTTGAGTACTTGCACGACTTTAGCTTCCCGATGTTCATTATTTTGGTTTGTTTGACAGCTTAGTCATAAACACGGTAAACACCGACAAAACGATTACATGCTTTACTTTCACTTTTTACAGAAAGAATGGCTTTTTGAAAGTTGAACTGGTAGTGGCAGTTGTTTTCATTATCGGTAATGTTTTGCTTTTGATCGGGTGTAGTGTAGGCCAAAAATGAAATGGTTTGGGTTTCTATGCGGTTATTGGGGCTACGATATGCAATACCTTCGATCTTAATTTTATCTTTGGATAGCTGATGCACTTGTAGGTGCACAGGTTGCTTGGCAATGGCCCCATGTTCAAACTTTAAATAGTGTTGCGTCAAACTTTGATTTAATGATGTGTAGAAGTTCAGATCATCAATTCGGAAGTCCATCTGCTGCTGATAGCATGCTAAGGATTTACACTGCTGTAGGCGGTTTAGCCATAACTGATGGGTATCGACCAATAAACGCTGCGGCGCATCACTGATTAAAAAAGCAGTCATGGATTGCGCGTCTAATTTTTGTCGAATATCTTTGAATTGATCGCTACAGATCTTTTTAAGGCTAGATGAAGTCGGATCATCACAGTCAATGACTTGAGCATAACTAAAGCTGGTACAAAGACAACTTAGACACACTAAAATACTAAATTTTTTCATAAGTTTTATGTCGGTTTTCAACAGCATGATCGCTTATACTTTCACTATGTTGCGCTGCTTGTAACTATAGCGAAAGAGAAAGCGTGAATACAAGATTTCAATCATTTATTTCTTAAAGGAAACTGAGCATGGTTGCACATATTCGAATTGGACAGGGACTTGATGTACATGCTTTTGAAGAGGGTGAATTTGTCACACTGGCAGGTATTCAAATTCCACATACACACGGCTTAAAAGCACATTCAGATGGTGATGTGGTTTTGCATGCTTTAACAGATGCATTATTGGGTGCGTTGGCTTTAGGGGATATTGGTCAGCATTTTCCCGATACCGATCCTCGCTTTAAAGGAGCAGACAGTAGAGTATTACTTAAACATGTCTATCAGCTCATTCTAGATCGTGGTTATCAGTTAAATAATGCAGACATTACTGTGGCATGCGAACGACCGAAGTTGGCACCGCATAATTTAGCGATGCGCCAAAGCATTGCAGACGTTCTTGATGTTGAAATCACGCAGATTAGCATCAAAGCAACGACCACGGAAAAACTGGGCTTTACGGGTCGTCAGGAAGGTATTTTATCTACAGCGACAGTGCTGATTTCTCACGCAAAATGATCAGGATTGATCATAGCCAGCTTTAATTCTTGTGTTGCTTTACGACCTTGAAGTTGTAAAGCAACAGCATGCGCCAAACCCGTCCATGTGTCATTCGGTTCCCAAATTTGATGCATGGCTTCATGTGCAGCTGGCATATCGATATTCATATAATATTGACGATATAAATACATCAAACTACTGACGCGATAATTTTCTGAACAATGGACCCAAATGGTTTGTTCTTGCACCAAATGATCAATCATATCTAAGACCAATAAGCACTGATCATCAGACGGTGTATCCCATGAAATCGGCACATGTATATAGTTCAAACCGAGCTCTAAACAGATTTGATCTTCATTCGCTAAATAGTTATTGCTATTACTGAGCGCAAGATTGATGACCGTGTTTACACCATACTCTTTAATTTGCTGTAATTGCTCAGCAGTCGGTTGTCCAGAAGTAAACAAATGCTCGTGGATAAATTGAAAGTTAAGTGTTTGGCTTAAGTGTGTTTCAATAGCGTTCATAATTATTTCTTAATCTTAGAATGAAAAACGCCATCCGAAGATGGCGTTTTAAAAACTTAACGGTTCGGTAAAACGTCTTTGAGTGCTTCGTGCATCTCTAGTAATACCTTTTCTGTGGTATCCCAGTCAATACAACCATCGGTTACTGACTTGCCGTATTCAAGATCGCATAGGTTTTCAGGAATTTCCTGACGACCACCTTTAAGGTGACTTTCAACCATAATGCCGATAATAGATTTATTTCCATCAATAATTTGTTCGGTAATATTTTTAAGAACAAGCGGTTGAAGGAACGGGTCTTTGTTCGAGTTGGCGTGGCTGGTGTCAATCATGATTTTGGTGCTGACTTTCGCTTTAGCCAAGGCTGCTTCTGCTTCTGCTACAGAACCAGCATCGTAGTTTGGCTTGCCATTACCACCACGAAGTACCACGTGTGCATACGGATTACCTGAAGTACGAATCACAGACACTTGGCCTTGGTTGTTTAAGCCCAAGAAGTGGTGACCATGTTTGACTGACTGCATGGCATTGGTTGCAACAGTTAAACCACCATCTGTACCATTTTTGAAACCTACAGGTGAAGAAAGCCCTGAAGACATTTCACGGTGCGTTTGGCTTTCAGTGGTACGTGCACCAATCGCTGACCAAGAGATTAAGTCTTGGTAGTACTGTGGTGAGTTTGGATCGAGTGCTTCGGTCGCGCACGGTAAGCCTTTTTCATTTAACTCAACCAAAAGTTTACGACCAATGCGTAAACCTTTTTCAATGTTGAATGAGTCATTCATGTCAGGGTCATTGATCAGACCTTTCCAACCAACAGTGGTACGTGGTTTTTCGAAATAAACACGCATTACGATATAGATTGAGTCTTTAATTTTATCGCTTAAAACTTTTAAACGGTCTGCGTATTCGTGAGCAGCGACAGGGTCATGAATTGAACATGGGCCAATCACCACAAAAATGCGTTTGTCTTTACCATCTAGAATATTGCGAATCGTTTCACGACCGTGAAGTACAGTTTGATATGCAGACTCAGTGAGAGGCAATTCAGTTTTTAATTCCGCTGGGGTAACTAGCGGATGAATGCTTTGTAAATTCACGTCATCGATGTCGTTTTGGGTAATAGAGTTTGACTGTAGAGTATTCATTGCCGTCACTGGTTCGATCGTATTAAGTTGCTTTATAAGCTGAATATAACACGGTTTAGCTGATAAAAGGTTATAAAAAAGTCGAATGAATCTTCGATTTATTTTAAATCAGAATGCCTACGCTGAGGCATTCTTAACTGTTGAAATTTGAACGACTTGAGCAGTTTCGGCAGGCTTCACAGGTTTCGCTTTGATCGGATTCAACATGAAGTTCACACCTAGCGCAAACAGGGTAATACCCAACACTTTACGTATGATTTTTTCAGGAAGGCGTGAACTAATCAGTGTTCCAACAATAATTGCTGGAATAGACCCCACCAATAACCACATAAGGAGGTGGAAGTCCACGTTGCCTGAAGTCATGTGACCCATACCTGCAACGAACGTAAGTAACACCGCATGCACAACGTCAGAACCAATAATACGAATCATCGGTAGGTTTGGGAACATAATCACCAAAGCCATGATTCCGAAAGCACCTGCACCAACTGATGACAGTGTCACGAAGACCCCAAGAACCACACCCATCATCACAATGTACTTACGTTTATTGCTGGTTTGAAGCTGAACTTTTTCTAAGTCTTCGGTCATGTCTGGGAGTTCATCTTTACGTAATTTGTTGAAAAATTTTTCAATTTGATTACGGAAGACAATTGATAAACCTGTAATGGTCAACATGAAGCCTAAAACCATAGTGAGCACGGCTTTATAGTGGGTAGATTGACTTAAGTAGTTGTCGAGTACCCAGTGCGTTGCAAAGGAAGCTGGAATACTGCCAATTGCAAGCCAAAGCACAATTGGCCACACAATATTTAGTTTTTTTGCATGTACAAATGAACCACAGAATTTTGAAATTGCGGCATAGAGCAAGTCTGTACCAATGGCAATGTGAGGCTCGATTTTAAACAGGCTAATGAGGATCGGTGTCATTAATGAACCACCACCCACACCAGTAATTCCCACACAAAAACCGACTAAAACACCTGCGAGAATAAATTCGAGTGGACCAAACATTGTTATATGCCAAAATATCAAAAAACGTGCATATCTTATGACGTTTTTATATAAGTCGTTGTCTTGATTGTTGATTTACTTATTCTAAAAAGAGATATAGGAGTTATTGTTTGAGCTGTATACGTGCTTTTATTTTTAAGCCTACAATTGTCAGCAACCACCATAGATTGAGACTTATGAGTGTTCGTAGAACATAAAGAGGGGCTAGCTGATGCTTTTTCCATTGCTCAAAATTCGCTGCGGTCGAGCCATAGGTCATATCTAATTGCTGCTGACGTGGATTAGCTAATGTGATCTGTTGAATAAACACCTCCTTTTTGGTGTTTTTTAGATTCCAAAAAATACGCTCCAAATAGTAAAGTTCGACCTGCTTTGCCGTAAATTGGTGACGATGTGATGACTGGTCACATAGTGTTTCAATAGGTTCTCCCATTAATACGCAGTTTGCGATCCATAAATGATGCTGTTGTTTAAATTTCAACGTGCTGATTCGTCCTTTACCGACTTCGGCGGTGATTTGATTAAAGGTTTTGCTCTGAATCTGAGAGGGGATCCAGCTGCTTGGGAAACAAATAAATACAAGCAAATTGAAAATGAGGGAAATAAAAAGTGTCCAGCCAAAATGATGCTTTGACCAACTCAAGAGCTGTTGAAAGGGTATGATGATTTCTTGTTTTGACCAATTTAAAGTTGAGCGCAATGTTTGTCCCGTGAAAAGAGGTTTAAAAGTGCTTATTATTGAGCGTGTTATAACTAAAAAATCACGATGCTTCAACTTAAATGATTTTGATCACTCTCTAAAATTCTGTTGAGATGGTTCTGGCTCATATACTTACACACTTTTTATTTTGCTCATGATCGAAATAAAAAAGTGTGTAAGTTGTAGGCAAATGCTTACTTAGATTGAGCTGTTTTTTTGGGTTTTAAGTCATTGATGCCCAGAATCAGTATAAAAAGTATCGGGGTTGCAAATATAAATAAACTGACACTTCCCACACCGCGGCCCGTGAATTGAATCAATAAAGTTAATGCCGTGGCCAGTACACCAAAAGCTAGATATCGGCAGATTTGATAATGTTCTGCACACTTAGCCCAACGTGACTTTTGAGTTTTAGGGCGCTGCTTATCGCTCACCAGAAATAATACATAGCATGCGAAAGTGATCAGAAGTCCTGCAATCAGGTAGATCATGAATTGGGCTCCTGAACCGCAGTATTTGCATATTTTTTCTGAATTTTTTGTACAGCTTTTTGTTGAATGGGCTGGATTTTTTGATGTAAGAAAATAGCCAATATGGCAAGGATGAAGATCATAAGATCAACTCGCAAGAATAACCAATATTCATTCAAGTTATGCGCATATTGGTGGCTGATTAAATAGTAGAGATTGAAAATAGGCAAAGATACAGCCAGTAAAATGAAGACTTTCAGTTGAGTTTTCCAAAGGTGTTGCTGTGGAGTGAGCAATGCAATGACTAAGCTGAGTAACCAAGTACCGAAAAATGCGTAGATTTCGTAGTTGGGTTGACCTACTTCTAACTGAAGTAAACGGTTTGTGCAAAGATAGCTGAGCATGGCAATCGGCAAGCCAATGATGGCAGCCGTATTTAGGCGGTTAACCACATAATGTCCAAAGTGGAAACTTTGTTTCTTATTTTGTAGCTGACGTTTTAAGCTCCAGAGTAAAAGTCCAGACGCAATCATGGCACAGCCTAAAAGCCCTGAGAAGAATAAAGCAAAGCGTAATAAGGGCTGTGCAAAGTGTGCCATGTGTAAACCATAGACTCCATTATTGAGCGTGGCAATTGCACTATTATTCCGAGTGTCACCGAGCAGGGCACCAGATTCGCCGTTAAAGCTGAGTTGGGCTTGGTTTCGCGTGATGCTTCGGTCAGCTGACTCAACCAAGTTCACCTGAGCGATATTGGTATTGGGGTGTTTGACCGTAATATTGTCAATTTCTGTTTTACCCCAACGCTGCTCAGATTGTTGTATGAAGTATTCAATTGGTCGCATCGTAGCAGGTGTCGGTTTAGCCTCAGAGCTGATACTAATATTTCTAATTTCATCAAAATATTGGAACGGTTGCTCTAGATAAAGTTTCTTCATGCCATTGGGAAGAATAAGATAAAAGAAAATGGCTAAGCCAGTGAATGTAATGGTCAGAAAAAAGGGCAAAGCAATGACAGAGGTGACATTGTGAAAGTCTAGATACGAGCGTTGCCCCTTGAAGGCTCTTAGGGTAAAGAATTCAGTAAATATCTTTTTGTGTGTGATGATGCCTGAAATGAGGATGATCAACATTAAGAAGGCCGCAATAGTGACTAAAAGCCTACCGATAAAATAGGGCACACCATACAGCTGATAGTGAAAGCCATAGAAAAATTCACCGCCTTGAGTTGCAGATAAGGTGACTTCTTTACCTGTGTTCGCATCCAAAGTCTTATTTTCGTAGCCACCATCGGCCTTTTGCCAGTAGATTTTATTAACAGGTGAATTCGGACTAGCTACGCCGATATACCAACTTTGTGCATCTGCGGCATTTTTTTGTAAGTATTGATATGCCGACTTCATTGCAGTGTCTTGTTTGACCTGCATGGTGGCAAATTGCGGTTGCATCCATAAATTTATTTCATGACGATAATAGGTCGTAGCACCTGTTAAAAAGATGGCAAATAATAACCATCCCAGTGTTAGTCCAAGCCAAGAGTGTAGCCATGCCATTGATTGGCGAACAGATTTTTGCATGGTTTAACCTACAAACTTCAGCAATAGAAAAAAGCAAAGGGAAAGAGAAATAGTTGAAGCGCTTAACTTTTTCAGGGATTGAACACAAAAGCTTACAATGACAAAAATGGTAAAGAAAATAAGAGATAGAAAAGCCGCCAAATAAATGGATTCTGCTTTAGCTAAGTGAAGGTGAAAACTGAGGGTAAGCAGTTCTGATAACATTAATGCACATAAATAGCCTAAGCCAAATGCAATCAAAAACCGATACAAGATGGATAGGGGATATTGAAATTTATGCATGACGAGAACCATTTAACCCAGAAAAAAGCGCCTCAGTTTCTGTGCTGTTAAATAACAGAAAACAAGGCGCTATTGAATCAATATTTGAATTTTACAGCAACACTATAGTTGGCAGGTGCACCATAAAAACCTTGTGCATCTGGGAAATTAAATAAATATTTTTCATCGGTGATGTTATTGCCATTGGCTTGTAAAGTGATATTTTTATTCACTTCATAGCTCGCCATCACATTGACTAAAGCATAAGCATCTTGCTGAATAATGCCTGATTTTTGAGTCACAGCGCCGCTAGCATTAGTCGTTTCAGGAACATCTAAATAAGTTTTATCTTGCCACTGGATGCCTAAACCTAATTTTAATCTAGGAATTTGTGGGATTTGATAAGTTGTCAATAAATTAAAAGATTGGGTAGGGTTAAAGGTACGAGCGTCACCACCATTTATTAAATCTTTCAAACTTAATTGGGTATAACCAAAACTCAAATTTAAATGATCTGTGAGCTGTCCTGCAAGACCAAATTCATAACCTTGTGAACGTAAGTCACTGACTTGAGTTTTACGTGTTGTTGGTAAGCCATCTGAATTACGTAAAGGATAGTTACTTTCTTCAGTACGGAAAATAGCCATTGTTGCAGTCAATTTATCATCTAGCCAAGAACTTTTTACACCAACCTCATAGCTTTCACCTTCGATCGGTTTATTAATACCACCATCTACAGCTTTAGTCGTTTGTGGGCGGAAAATTGAGCTATAACTCATGTAACCTGTATATTCAGGAGTGAAATTATAAGTGATGCCTGCATAAGGCAAAACTTTATTTTCATCATAAATAGTGTCTGCGCCATAACTTGTGCCTTTGCTTTCAGCTTGCACATAGTTTGCACCTAAAAGCAGTCTTAAATCATTGTTTAGATGCAGACGCGTCGCCGCATAATAGCTTTGATTTTTTTGCTTCATATGCATTTCACCACTGGTTTGAGAAAAATCCCAAGTCGGTTCAGCAGGTGTCCAGCTGGTTAGGTCTGTAGTGAGGTGATTAGCATAACTACCACTATAGCCTAATTCATTACTGTCGTTTTCAGACCATGAATATCCGACAGTGGCTTCATGCCGTTGTCCAAATAATGGATAAGTCCCTGAAATATTAAGATTGGCTTGGCGAGCTTTATTATCATCCTCATATATACCAGGCCATAGGTATACGCCGGAAGTTCCATCGGCACTTGGGTTGCCTGATAAAAACAGGAGTTTTGAATTCCGTGTTGTATGCTTTTCATCATAAGACAGTTTTGCAACCCAATCGCCACCAAGTTTTTGCTGTAACTCGGCAAAATAATTTTTGATATTGGTATCCCAATAGGTCCAATCAGGGCTGTAGTTATAGTCTCTTGAATAATCTAACTGCTCACCTTCAGTATTAATCAGTGGGTTTGCGCCCCAGTTATTCCCATTCGATTTATTGTTGGTTTCGGTATAACCTCCAGTGAATAAAGTTGAGTCAGTGAGATCTGCTTCAATGATTGCACCAAATCCATTTTTCTCAAGTTCATAGTTATCTAAATAACTATCACCCGTTTGCTCATAAGCAAATACGCGGCCACGAATTTTACCATTTTGGGTTAGCGCTGATGACACATCAGCCTCATAACGTTGGGTATTCCAAGAGCCATAACTGGCATTAAATGAAGCTTGTAAGTCTTGAGTCGGGCGTTTACGGATCATGTTAATGGTTGCACTTGGGTCACCTACGCCATTATTTAAAGCATCTGCACCTTTTACCACTTCAATTCGATCAAACAAGAAACTGTCTGGGTTGTCGTTATTATAGTTATAACTTTCTAGAGGAAAACCAATACCGTCTACAAGCACATTTGAAATTTCAAAACCACGTGCAAGATAAGTTGTACGATCTGTTTCCTGATTACTCACAATGACGCCAGGAACATTACGCAAAACCTCACGTGTACTATTTAGTGCGAAGTCATCAAGTTGTTGACGTGTCACGACATTGACTGTTTGAGGCGTTTCTTTGAGTGGGATATTTAGTTTAGTCGCACTAGTGGATTGTTGAACTATATAGGATTTAGACTGTTCAGAGCTTTGTGCTGCTTGATCATCACTTGCTTGTACGGTAATGGTTGCTAAGTTTTGCGTGTCTTGTGCAAAACTATACTGAGCGCTAAGAATAGCTAAGCTAATGATTGAGAGCTTAAAACTGCGAGAGGAGATGTTGAGCATTAATAAATACTAATGAGAATAATTATTAATAAGTTTATTGTTTGTTTGTGGGCTTTACAAGCTATTTACAATTGAAAAAATAAATCAAAAAAAATCTTTGATTGAGGTGATATGAAGTAGTTAAGAGTTCATGAAGGCTATTGATGCAAGTTGACTGCACTTTATCATTGTTGCTTTAACATACCCACGCCAATCTAAAAGGCGCTATGTTATGATGCATGGGTTGAAAAATAAGGAATAATGCTTTGCAAAATCGGAAACTTAAAATTGGAATCGTAGTGGGTGAAGTATCAGGTGATACTTTAGGTGCTAAACTTATTCGCAGTTTTCGTGAGCAAGGAATTGATGCAGAATTTGAGGGTATTGGTGGCCCACAAATGATTGCAGAGGGTTTCAACAGCTTTTACCCGATGGATATTTTGTCGGTCATGGGGCTGGTTGAGGTTCTTAAAGACATTAAAAAGCTTTTTGCTGTGCGTGATGGACTAGTAGAGAAGTGGACAGCCCATCCTGTCGATGTATTTATTGGCATCGATGCGCCAGACTTTAATCTGCGCCTTTCAAAAAGTTTAAAGCAAAAACAACTGCCCATAAAAACCGTGCAGTATGTTAGTCCTTCCGTTTGGGCATGGCGTCAGGGACGGGTTCATGGCATCAAAGCTTCTATTGATTTAGTACTGTGTTTATTTCCGTTTGAAAAAGCATTTTATAAAAAATGGGATGTTCCTGCTGCATTTGTAGGACACCCTTTGGCGAGCCAATTGCCTTTGGAAAATCCAATTTTACAAGCCAAAGAAGAACTGGGTTTAGATCTGACCCAAAAGCATATTGCCTTATTGCCGGGAAGTCGACGTGGTGAAATTGAAAAGCTCGGTCCACTGGTTTTAGATGCTGCAAAATTGCTCTACGCCAAATATCCAAACTATCGCTTTGTGATACCGGCTATCAACGATGCGCGTAAGCAACAAATCGGAGCTTTGCTTAACCAGTATCCAAAAGCATTGGTCGATCAAATTGACTTGCTTGAAAACTCAGGCACCGAGTCGAAGATTGGGCGCCAAGTTATGAATGCAGCCAATATTGTGGCTTTAGCATCAGGTACAGCAACTTTAGAAGCCATGCTGTTACACCGTCCAATGGTGACCTTTTATAAGTTGAACTGGCTCACCTACCATGTGGTGAAATTCTTGATCAAGATTCAATATTATTCATTGCCGAATATTATTGCAGGCAAGAAAGTGATACAAGAATTAATTCAAAAAGATGCAACACCTGAGAAATTGGCGGCTGAAATTGAAAAATTAATGAATATTGAAACCGCACAGATTCAAGCCATGCAGCACATTACCATGCATAAACAGTTACTTGCAGGAAATAGTGAAAACCCTGTTGAGGCGATTTTAAATATTTTAGATTAATTTTCTTTAAGACATCGTGATAGTGCAGTGAGAAACAACCCAAACGTATTTGGGTTGTTTCTTTTTATTTTAAGGTTTTAGTCCAACAGCTTTGGCGCGTGCAGCGTGTAACTTTTTATAACTGTCGATTAAACGTAAGTGACGGTCTAAACCTTCAAGCTTCATACTGGTTTCTGTTAAACCATAGAAACGTATGCGACCTTCAACTGTGCCTATTACAGCATCCATACGTTCATCACCGAACATACGGCGGAAGTTGGCTTCATATTCTTCCAGTTCCATGTCGTCATCCAACATCACTTCGAGCACGACATTCATGCATTGGTAGAACAGACCACGTTCAACGGTATTGGTGTTGTATTGTAAGAATGCTTCAACCAAGTCTTTTGCTTCCTCAAACTGCTCTAATGCAAGATAGATGAGTAGTTTGAGTTCAAGCAGAGTCAATTGACCCCATTCGGTATTGTCATCAAATTCAATCCCGATCAAAGTCTTGATTTCAGTATAGTCGTCTAGCTCACATTCTTCTAAACGTTCAACCAGCGCTTCGAGCTGTTCGTCGTCTAAACGGTGTAAGTTGAGGATGTCTTCACGGTAAAGCAGTGCTTTGTTGGTGTTATCCCAAACCAAGTCTTCAACCAAGTAGATTTCTGAGTAACCTGGTACCAAGATACGGCACGCTGTTGCACCTAAATGTTGGTAAATGGCCATATAAACTTCTTTGCCCATATTTTCCAAAATACCGAACAGTTCATCAGCTTCATCTGCATTTGAGTTTTGGTCTTGATTGGTAAAGTCCCACTCGACAAAGTCATAGTCCGATTTGGCACTAAAGAAGCGCCATGACACCACACCACTTGAGTCAATGAAGTGTTCAACAAAGTTATTGGGTTCGGTGACCGCATTTGAGCTAAATGTTGGGCGAGGTAAGTCGTTCAGACCTTCAAAACTACGACCTTGTAGTAGCTCAGTTAAGCTACGCTCAAGTGCAACTTCAAAGCTTGGGTGTGCACCGAAAGAGGCGAATACACCACCTGTACGTGGGTTCATTAACGTCACACACATTACAGGGTATTGACCGCCTAGAGAGGCATCTTTCACCAGTACAGGGAAACCTTGCTCTTCTAAACCTTGAATGCCTGCTAAAATGCTAGGGTATTTCGCTAAAACCTCTTGCGGTACATCTGGCAGGGTCAGTTCACCTTCCAAAATTTCACGTTTTACTGCACGCTCAAAAATTTCAGACAAACACTGTACTTGTGCTTCAGCTAAGGTGTTTCCTGCACTCATCCCGTTACTAAGGTATAAGTTTTCAATCAAGTTTGATGGGAAGTAAACCACTTCAGCATCAGACTGGCGAACAAAAGGTAAAGCGCAAATACCGCGCTCAGTTTTCCCTGAGTTGGTGTCGTATAAATGCGTACCTAACAGTTCTTCTTCAGGGTCATAAATTTCAAGTGTATATTCATCCAGAACGCCTTCAGGCATTTCACCATTTGGACCTGGTATGAACCATTTTTCATCTGGATAATGCACAAACTCAGCATTGGCAATGTCTTCACCCCAGAACTGGTCGTTATAGAAGAAGTTACAGTTCAGACGTTCAATGAACTCCCCCAGCGCAGAAGCTAATGCACTTTCTTTGCTTGAGCCTTTACCGTTGGTAAAACACATGGGAGATTGAGCATCACGAATATGTAAAGACCACACATTTGGCACAATATTACGCCAAGAAGCGATTTCAATTTTCATGCCTAGACCAGCCAAAATACCTGACATATTGGCAATGGTTTCTTCTAAAGGTAGGTCTTTACCCGCAATGATGGTGCTGCTTTCAGAAGCGAGGCTTGGAATAAGCAGGGCTTGAGCGTCAGCATCAATGCTTTCTACTTCTTCAATAATAAACTCAGGACCTGTTTGAATCACTTTCTTAACAGTACAACGGTCGATAGAGCGCAAAATACCTTGGCGATCTTTTTCTGAAATGTCTGCAGGGAGTTCAACTTGAATTTTGAAGATTTGTTTATAGCGGTTTTCAGGGTCAACAATGTTGTTTTGTGACAAACGAATGTTGTCAGTTGGAATGTCACGTGCCAAACAATACACTTTGACAAAATAAGCTGCGCAAAGCGCAGAAGATGCTAAAAAATAGTCAAATGGACCGGGTGCAGAGCCATCACCTTTGTAGCGAATCGGTTGATCGGCAATGACTGTAAAATCATCGAACTTCGCTTCTTGGCGAAGATTATCGAGATAATTAACCTTGATTTCCATGCTGGCACCTAAATTTTCTTATATGTCAGCATGGACATATAAGAGATAAAATATTGAAAAATAAGCCGAATCACGGATGAAAACTGGACTTAAAAAAGTGTGGCTAGAGCGAAAAAGAACAAACAAGCAGTGGTTTGAAGCCATCTCTAGCAAGGATGCGGGATATTATAGTGTGATTTTCACAAGATGCTAATCTTTGTCTGCAAGTTCAGGGTATTTATCTCGACGGACAAAGACATAAGCTGAGAGAAGATTGCTATTAAACCATTACGGACGAGCATTTTAAGTTGGGTTTTGATTATTTCTATATTGGCTTGGGCTCAGTTGGTACTGTCGTTTAAAGCTTTGGCTAAAAGCCGTTTCAGAGTTATAACCCACTCGATGTGCAATTTGCTGAATAGTACCTTGTCCATTACGCAGGTATTGGGCAGCTAAACGCAGACGGTGTTGTTGCAAATAAGCCAAAGGGCTGATGCCTAAAATTTGGCTAAACAATGTGGCAAATTTAGACCGTGACATACAACACTGTTCTGCAAGGGACTCAACTGTCCAAGGCTGTGCAGGTTCCGCATGAATTTTTGCAAGGGCATTGGAGAGTTCAGGATGAGATAAAGCACTCAGCCAATTGTTCGAATCTTGCAGCGCATCAATATAATCACGTACACATTCAATTAATAAAATACTCACCAAATGATCCAAAATTTTGTCACGACCCGGGCGTATGCGTTGGACTTCTAGAGCGAGAAACTGTAGCCCAATTTGCAACCATTCAGGAACCGTGCTGAGATCTTTGTGTTTAAGGTGAATAAACGCGGGTAAGGCCTGTACCAACGGACGCGCCATAATGGGGTCCATATGTGCATGTAAGGCCAAGATCACGGTTTTTTGTTGTGTCGCATTACTCCCAAAAGAGACTTCTTTGTGTTGGTTTTGGGCAAATAAGTCAGAAATATCGAATACTTCCAATAGTTGGTCGGTGGTTGAGGAGCGACACTCATGACTTGGCCCTGAAGGGAGTAAGATCAAGTCTCCGACTTCAGCAACAATAATTTGTTTAGCATCTAAACAAATGGTGAATTGTCCTTGAAGTACCGCATAGGCCATCATGGTGGATTGTTCTGTGTAGCGAAAAGCCCACTCACCATGCGGTTTAAGGTAGAGGTACTCAGATTGGTTGAGGTGTATATCTTCAAAAATTTTACTTAAAGCATCCATACTTTACGGTTTCTAGTCTTTATTTCTTAGGCTTAATATTTGATTTAGGGTCAATTTTAGTCATTTCAGGCCAAGGACGATTACACTGTTTTCTTGGACGTTAGCAACTGTTCTTTATGCCCCATTTCTAGAAATATAAAGGCATAACAAGAAAATTGGAAGAATGGTAATGAATGCATCAGTGAAAATGACGAATTCTAGCGTGGTCGTTAAAAATGCAGCAGGGATCGATAAAAAGCGTTTTGGCTGGCTATTGAGTCCTGGGCTTCCTGTAATTGGCATGGGCATTTTAGCGGGCTATCATTTTGGCCCGAAACCCACTAAGAAAATCTTCGCTTTGGGTGGGCCGCTTCTACTGCATGTCATTATTCCAGCGGTAGATGGTCTGGTCGGTGCGGATGAAAACAACCCTTCGGATGATGAAATTAAGGTGTTGGTAAATGACCCGTACTATGACCGTATTGTGAAATTGTTCATTCCGCTACAAATGGCAGCCAACCTGTTTGCAGGTTATGTGGTGACTCGCCAAAATGTATCGATGCTCGACCAAATATTATTGGGTGTTTCCATGGGGGCAATTAATGGAGTAGCAGTAAATACAGCACATGAGCTGTGCCATCGTCCTAAAAAATCAGATCATTATTGGTCACATATGACTTTAGCTCCGTTGGTCTACAACCATTTCCGCATTGAGCACCCTTATGGGCATCATAAACGTGCTGCAACGCCAGAAGATCCTGCTTCATCGAAAATGGGCGAGACTTTTTATGAGTTTTGGCCGCGTACCGTTTTCGGTGGGTTGAAGTCGGCTGTTGAAATTGAACATAAACGCCTAAAACGAAAGGGTCTGTCTTTCTTCTCCAAAGAAAATGAACTGTTTCATGGATGGGCGATGAGTGCTGGTTTTCATGCAACCATGTTGAAATTGTTTGGTAAAAAAGTGACGCCATATCTGGTGACACAAGCATTTTATGGCGTGAGTCTGTTTGAAGTTATTAATTATATTGAACATTATGGTTTAAAGCGTAGCCAAAAAGAAGATGGCAGCTATGCGCGAACCATGCCTGAACACAGCTGGAATAATAACAACATTGTGACTAACTTATTCTTATACCAGTTACAACGCCATTCAGATCATCATGCCTATCCAACCCGCCCATTTCAGGCCTTAAGACATTTTGATGAAGCCCCTGAGCTACCGAGTGGTTATGCCACCATGTTGATTCCAGCGTTAATTCCAAAGCTGTGGTTTAAAATGATGGATCAACGAGTGTTCGATCACTACGAAGGTGATTTGACCAAAGCCAATATCTTGCCAAAGCGCCGTGCTCAAATCTTTAAGAAATTTGGATTAAGTGCGGACTAAACTGTGATATTTCAGCGATAACAAGCTGCATACATAGTTGACATCGAACTTACAGTCATTGATTCGTTGAGTGCCTGTAAGTTCGATGATCATGATAGTCGTACCGCTAAACTTTCTTTTTGAATAGGCATATAATGCCGAGTATGTAGTGAAAATATTGAACAGAAATGACACCTGCAACCAAACTTTTAAAAGCCAATAAAATCGATTTTTCTATTCATGAATATGAACATGATGCCAATGCAAAAAGCTTTGGGCTTGAAGCCGCAGAAAAATTAAATCTACGTGTCGAAGAGGTGTTTAAAACACTGTTAGTGACCGACGAAAAAAACTATTTTGTTGCGATTCTTCCTGTACATCATCAGTTAAACTTGAAAAAAGTTGCACAGGCAGTGGGGGCAAAAAAACTAAAAATGTCCGACCCTAAAGATGCAGAACGACTGACAGGTTATTTGGTCGGTGGGATTAGTCCTGTTGGACAGAAAAAAAGGTTAAAAACCGTGATTGACCAAAGCGCAGTACAGTTGGAAAAAATCTATGTCAGTGGGGGGAAGCGCGGCTTAGATATCGGTTTAAAACCTCAGGATTTAGCAAAAGTACTTTCAGCCACTTTTGCAGATGTACTGGATGAATAAAGAGCAGTGGCGTCTTCGCTGCTTCACCCCTATTTGATTTAAGCCTTGAACTCTTTTGAGTATTAATTTGAGCACAAATGAAAGCCCATTCAGTCACCTGAATGGGCTTTTCCTTATGAAATATAGGGAAATTTTATAGTTCGAATCAATTATAAATTCATAAACTATCATTTAAAGCTATGGTGTAATTTCGTATAGGCTTTATTAGAAAAACTGATTAAACTTTTAAAAGTATTAAAAAACAATAATATATGTTGGTGTAGTGCGTATATTTCCAAAAGTAAACAAAATTGCAAAGATAAATGATAATAATTACCATTAACATGCTTTTTGCAGCGTTGGCCAACGTGAACACCTTTAAGAAACATAATTACATGAAATGAGCTTGGAATAAGCTTTAAAAAGAGGAAATGGTCAGATGAAAGAGCTAGCCAATCGCTTGGCGATGCAGCATCTTGTCAATGCATACTCACAAGAAACAGGCAAGGCGAGCTTGTTTGAGAAGTATCAACAAAATTCAACTCAACTCGCGTTTAGCCAAGGTTTGACGCTGTTATCTTTGCCGCTTAGTTTAATCCAAGCACAGCTTTTTGTTCCATTAAGCTATGTCAGTCGTGTTGGGCGACATCGTATTGCGGCTTTACCGCAAATTTTTCAAAAAGGCCAAAAGCTTAACTTTAGCGCAGCAGCAATGGTTAGTTTGCTACTAGAAGAGTTAGTGCAACAATCCGAAGGCCATGTCGATGCAGCATCCTTGGTTGAACGTTGGATTCAAAGTCGTGACGCATTACAACAGTTTTTAAATATTCGGGCAGAAGATTTTGATGCGCTCGTACAGGTTGAGCAAGGTTTCATAGAGTCTGAACAGGCTTTGATTTTAGGTCATAGCATGCATCCTGCACCGAAAAGCCGAACAGGTTTTGTCCATGAGGACTGGCAAAAATATTCACCAGAAGCTTGTGGTCAGACCCAGCTGTATTATTGGCTGGTGGCACCGGAATATATTGCAGAAGGAACAGCGCTTGAGCAGGATTTTTCAATACAACTTAAACAAGAAATCAAATGGCATTTGTCTGAATCGGAACTTGAGACTTTAGCTACATATGCACATTACAAGCTGCTACCACTGCATCCATGGCAAGCCCGCTATTTACAAAGCAAAGCGTGGTTTAAAAGTTTAAGAGCTAAACTGAAAATCATTGATTTGGGTGAAAAAGCATGGATATTTTCTCCAACAACTTCTGTACGTACTTTGGCGAGCTTTAACGCGCCGTGGATGTTAAAACCATCGCTTTCAGTGATGATTACCAACTCTATTCGCGTCAATTTAGCAAAAGAATGTCACCGTGGAGAAATGACCCATCGATTTTGGCACAGTGAGTTAGGGCAAAGTATTTTAAAACAATGTCCAACTCTAAAAGCGGTCAATGATCCTGCATGGATTGCTCTTCAGTTGGATGGTGAAATCATTGATGAAACGATTTGTATTGTACGTGATCAGCCGTTTACTCCCGCACAGCAGGTCACGTGTATTGCTTCATTGTGTCAGGATCATCCCGTAGAAGAACGCAATCGTTTTAATGCATTATTTGATCAGATTGCATCTCAACAAAAGTTAGATGATAAAGCACAAATCGCACATGATTGGTTTAAGACCTTTTTAAACATCAGTTTGATCCCACTCATGCACGTTTATCATCGTTATGGTATGGCCTTTGAGTCGCATCAGCAAAATGTCTTGGTCGAGTTAAAAGATGGCTGGCCGCAGTGGCTGTGGTTACGAGACAATCAAGGCTTTTATTATATCGAAGAGTTTGCTGGTGAAATTTTACAACAATTTCCAGAACTGAACGATAAAGCCCATGCGGTAGGTTCAAAGGCTTTTGTCGATGAGCGTTTTAGTTATTATTTCTTTGGTAACACCTTGTTTGGCATCATCAATGCCATCGGTGCAACAGGCTATGTAAGTGAGCAAGATTTACTGTCTGCTTTACAGCAACATCTCTTTGACCTTTTGAAACACTATCCAGACAGTAGTTTGATTCAAAGTCTGTTGTATCAACCGACGCTGCCTTATAAGGGCAACTTACTGACTCGTTTGTATGAACTGGATGAATTGATTGCACCCGTTGAAAATCAGTCTGTCTATATTCAGTTAGCCAATCCGCTATATATCAAACAAGAGGATGCCCTCTATGCTTGATTTTATTGCGATTGGCCTTGGGCCATTTAACTTAAGCCTAGCCAGTTTGTTGCATGAAAAGACTGAACTGCACTATCTGTTTTTTGAAAAAAAAGCGCAGTTCGACTGGCATGCAGGTATGCAACTCCCCCAATACGGTCTTGCAAGTTCCATTCATGGCGGATTTGGTGTCGATGGTTGATCCGACCAGTCCGTTAAGTTTTTTGAATTACCTAAAATCACAGCAGCGCTTATATAAGTTCTACTTCCTTGAGCAGCCTCATATTCCGCGCCGTGAATACAACCATTATTGCCAATGGGTGGCAGATCAACTGGGTCATATACAGTACCAATCGACGGTGAAGGCCATTTATGCCAAGAACGAAGGTTTTGAGGTGGTGGTTGAGCAAGGCGGCCGTTTTATTCGTTACTTGTGTCGAAACTTGGTGATTGGTTCGGGAAACCAACCTTATTTGCCTGAATGTCTGCGTAAGTTACAACAACAAGTGCCTGAAAAGTGCATTCATTCAGCAGATTACTTAATCCATAAAAAGGACAAGCTCAAAGGCAATGTCGTAGTTTTAGGCTCAGGACAGTCTTCGGCTGAAGTCTTTTTAGATATGTTTGATCAGCAATATCAACATGACTGTGTACCAACGGCTGACTTCAAGTTGCATTGGCTGACACGTTCCAATGGCTTTTTCCCGATGGAATATGCACCATTGGGCTTGGAACATTTTAGTTCGAACTACACCCAACATTTTTATAGACTCTCAGAAACACAAAAAGCAGCGCAGTTAGAAGATCAAAGCTTACTGTACAAAGGCATTAGTGCCAAAACCATACGTGAGATTTACCAAAAACTTTACCACCGTAGTATTGCCTCTGCTACACAAGCAACACATTTGCATGCACAAATTCAGTTACTTGATGCTGAGTTAGTGGAAAGTCAGTACATTTGCTTGAGCCTTGAACATACTGTAACCAAGCAACGTTTTTATCTGGATGCTGATTTTGTAGTGGCATCTACAGGTTATTACAGCCCTGAGTTTTCATTTTTAAAATACTTAAAGCCCTTGATTGCAACAGATCAAGCTGGACGGTGGAAGGTGAGCCAAGATTATCGTTTGCAGCATACAGCAATGGGTGAAATTTATGTGCAAAACCAAGAAATGCATAGTCATGGCGTAGGTACACCTGATTTAGGTTTAGGCGCTTTTCGAGCTGCGACCATTGCCAATCAACTACTGGGTTATCAGCTTTATGAGCTGGACAGCAATGAACAGACGTTTCAGCATTTCAGTGCTGAGCAGAACCCTGAAATGTATATGCAGCATGAAACATCCACTACACGAACAGCAGCTTTAGTACCATCGATTCCTAAATCAAAAAATATTGAGCAGCGCAAAATACAAACAGGGTCACATCCCTCTATGCAGCCTTATACATTCGAGAAAATCATATGAGCTTTGCACAACTTCAAGTGAATCAGAAACAGTGGCGTTTGGCAGGACAGCGCTTAATTGAAATGGCGATTGCTGAATTTTTATATGAAGAAATTATTCAAGTAATCCATTTAAAGGATAATCGTTACCAGCTGACGTTGGATGATCAAACTTATACTTTTAAAGCACAAAACTATTTATTGGGACATTGGCAGATTGAGGAGGGTTCAGTACGTGAGTTGAGCGTGGCTGAAGATCTGCCTGCATGGAACTTACATACTTTTATTCGCGCGTTTTCAAATCAAACCGAAGTTAAGCCTTTTACCAAGGCATATCTCATCAAAGAAATGAACAATACGTGGTTAGCCGAGGCGCATTTATTTGATGAAAGTCGTTTAAGCAGTGAAGCAGTATTGACGGCATCGCATCATGAAATTGAAGGTATGCTCCGTGGTCATCCGTGGTTGATTATGAGCAAAGGTCGTATGGGTTTTGGTTATGACGACTACTTAAGTGCCGCTCCTGAGCTTTCGCCAACGGTCAAAGTGCTGTGGCTCGCGGTGCATCGTGATTTGGCAGAGTTCCGTTCTACCAAGGAGTGGCAAGCGGGGACACTTTATCAACATGAGTTAAGTGCAGAAGAACTCGCAAATTTTGAACAAAAATTACATGAGATAGGCTGCTCTTGTCGTGATTATTTCCTCATTCCAGTACATGCATGGCAGTGGCATCAATGGTTAGTGCCAACCTATGCCAATGAAATCGTGGATCAGCGCATTATTGAATTAGGCGTTGGGCAAGATGACTATGTACCCATGCAGTCGATTCGTACGCTTTGCAATATCAGTCAGCCTGAGCGTCATTATGTCAAATTGCCTGTCAGTATCTTCAATACGGCGGTATATCGTGGCTTACCGTCTAAACGAAACTTAGCAGCTCCAGCCGTCACAGCTTGGTTAAAGCAGATCCAATCTCAAGATCCAGACTTGAAACAGTCAGGCGTTGCATTCTTAGGTGAAGTGGCAACTTTGACTATTCATCAGCCTTGTTTTGATCAGATTGAAGGTGCGCCGTATCAGTTTAAAGAACTTTTTGGATGCTTATGGCGTGAAAGTGTAGATCCAGTGATTGGAACAGGTGAACAGGCACTTTCTCAAGCGGCTTTATTACATCGAGACATCAACGGACAGTCGATATTAGCCGTGTTGATTCAGGCGTCGGGTTTGAATCCATTACAGTGGTTAAAACGCTTTACCGAGGTATCGGTCACTCCACTCTTAATCTGCTTGTACAAATATGGCTTGGCTTTTTCTCCACATGGGGAAAATACCATGCTCATTCATGCCAATGGCGTACCGCAGAAAATGGTGCTGAAAGACTTTATTGATGATGTCAATTTGGTTGATGAAGACTTCCCAGAATTAGCCAGTTTACCTATCGAAGGGCAAATTTTACTGCGTCATCCTGCGCATGAACTCAGTCATTTTATTTTCACTGGGCTGTTTATGGTGCATTACCGTTATATCTGTAATGTATTTTTACAAGACTACCCTGAGCATAGCGAAGTTGAATTTTGGCAAACCATTTCATTGGTCATTGATACTTTCCATCAGGCGCATCCAGAGTTGGCAGAACGCATTGAAAAATTTGCCATGTTTAGAGCCGAATTTGAAAAAATTTGTTTAAACCGAGTGCGTCTATTTACCACCAGTTATAACGATGAAGCAGAACGTCCTGTCCCGGTATTTTTAGATCCAATTGCCAATCCTGTCAGCCCTGAAACCTTAAAACGATGGTCAGAGCAGGTATCTAAGTCAACTGGCGATACAACCACAAAGCGTATTGCATCATAAAAAACCAAAAAAATTAGCAGGCTTCCACATGAAAACACTTTCACAACAACTTCCCGATTTTTACGAATACTATGAGAATGAGACGCAATTTTACTTGCGCCAAGTACAGTATCCGCAGGACTTAGCACTGTTACATAAATGGATGCATGAGCCTCATGTTATTCCACAGTGGCAGCTGAATAAGTCTGAAATTGATCTCGCGGTGTATTTTGAAAAAATGCTGGCCGATGACCATCACCGTTTGTTGATCGTTGGGGTGGATGGGCAGGATGTGGGCTATACCGAAATCTATGAAGGCAAGCGTGACCGTCTAGGACGCTATTACGATGGTGATGATTTAGACCTCGGGTGGCACTTACTGTTCGGTGAAAAGTCGGCTTTTGGCAAAGGCTACTTGCGTCCAGTAATGCGGCTATTAGGTTTTTATATTTTTGAAAATGCACCTTCCGACAAAATTGTCGGGGAGCCTGACCACACCGTTAAACCCTATGCAGCAGTGGTCGAAGAAATGTGCTATGAGGCACAGCGCTTGATCCCGATGCCTGAAAAAACGGCCATGTTGTATTACTGCTTTAAACAAAAATTCTATGGAAAATTTGGGAGGTATTTAACTGATTCAAATGCATTTATGCAAAACCATAATCCACTCAATAGGACTGAGGAACTTACATGAGCTATAGCTCAGAACATATACAAATCATGGACATGCGCTTTTCAGCGCATGTTACTGTCGCCGAATTTGAACAATGGCTTAGCCAAGTCGAACGTTTTTTCTTAAAAAAACAGCACTTTGTTTTGGTCATGCAAACCGATATCGGTACGGAATTTCCTGAGGAATATCGCCAACTACAAGCAGCTTGGTACAAAAAGTATAAACAACTTTTTTTTCAATACTGCTTGGGTCTGGTTCGAATTGCACAAGACCCAACCGACCAACAACGACTGAATACACCTTCGCTGCATGCTGCATGGCGGGTGCCTTACTACGTCACACTTGATCATTCTGATGCACTGCAATGGGCAGTGCAGAGGTGGATATGCAAAACCTAAATACACAAAGAGCAACACGCCAAATCTCAGCTTTGAGCTTAGCCGTTGTCATTGTTTTATATCTGGCACATGCCTTGCCTTTGTATTTTTACAATGTGGCATTGCCCGCTATTTTGCGACATCAGGGGGTAGATTTACGTTGGATTGGAATGCTGTCGCTGCTTTATATTCCATGGGCGTTTAAGTTTTTATGGGCACCACTCATCGACCGGCTTTATATCAAGAAGTTAGGTAAACGAAAAACATGGCTGCTCTTTACACAAGTAGCCCTAGTACTTGGGGTATTGGCCTTGGCATTTACCCAGTTCTCTTATGGGCTGGTGGTGTTTGTTGTGATTGGCTTGTGGATTTCAAGCTTTGCGGCGACTCAAGACATTGCCATAGATGGTTATACCGTAGAAACCTTTTCAGCGTCTGAATATCGTCTAGGCAGTATGGCTCAGAGTATAGGGGTCGCTTTGGGGAGTATGTTGGGTGGTGCAGCGACATTATGGCTATATCAAGATTACGGTTGGGAAAGCGCATTGGTGTGTTTAGCACTCATGACCGCTTTAACTATGTTTGCTGTTTTTTATATTCAAGAAAATGCAAACGAACAGGTAAATATTGTCAAACAAGCGCCAAGCTTAGTCCGTGCTTTTAAACGCCCTGAAATTTTATCTGCCTTGGCACTGATCCTGTGTTATCGCGTGGTGGAAGCACCAGCAATGGCAATGCTCAATCCAATGCTGATTGACCAGAAATGGACGCTTGCCCAAATTGGGCTACTGATGTCTGTGATTGGAGCTGGTGTTGGTTTGTTGGCGGCTGTGAGTGCCGCAATTTTATTGAAAAAAATTCAGGCTACGCAGTTGCTCATTTGGGCGGGGTGGTGCCGAACAGCGTTGTATGGGGTGATTGGTGCAGCCATGATTTTGGGCTGGTTAAACCAGTGGCATTTGCTGTTGGGGGGATTTGTCATTGTCATGCTTGCGATTCGTTATGTCGCGATGACTTCGTTATATGCCTATTTCATGCAAAGCAGTTCAAAAGAACAGGCAGGCACTGATTTCACCATTTTAGTGTGCTTTGAGCTACTGGTTTATTTCATCGGGGGAGCCGCATCGGGCTTTTTAGCCAAATCACTTGGCTATGGCCGTTTTTATGTGGTGTTGGCGGTTGCGTCTGTAGTCAGTGTACTACTGAGCCAATACATCATTGCACGTCATCAAAAAAATCAACAAAAACTGTTGAATCAAGAAATTTAATAAAAGGAAAAAGAAATGAACCGTTTTATGTTACCTATGCAGTTGACTTGTTTAACACTGGCTGTGTGTACACAGTTATATGCTCAAGATGATGTTCTAACAAATTCAGTAAGTCAGACGAGCAGTGTTGAGGCCCAACAAAAAGAAACCACACAACTCGCACCGATTGTGGTGACAGCAACCCGCTCTGCAAAGAGTATTGCAGACATTGCAGGCACCGTTTATAGCATCGATCAAGCTGAAATTGAAAAACAGGCCAATGCTGGCAAGAGCATTGCCGATATTTTGGGAACACTGGTTCCATCCCTTACACCGAGTAGCGGAACAACCTCAAACTATGGCATGACCATGCGTGGTCGTGTGGTGCAGTACATGATTGATGGGGTGCCACAAACGGGTTCACGTGATGGTTCACGCCAACTAAATAGCATTCAACCGTCTATGATTGAACGTATTGAGGTGGTCTCGGGGTCGACCAGCATTTATGGTTCGGGAGCAACGGGCGGGATTATTAATATTATTACCAAACGTGGTGGTCAAGACCCAATTAGCTTTGAAACTAAAGTTGGGGTGACGGCGGGTAATAACTTTAAATCAGATGCAATGGCTTATGAAGCATCGCAAAGTGTTCTATTTAATCAAGGTGCATTGCAAGGTGCTTTCGGTGCAAGTTACACCACTCGTGGTGAAATTCAGGATAGCCATGGCAATCGCATAGGACCTGAGGTTGCGCAGACAGACCGCCAAGATACGGACACATTAGACCTCAATGGTCGTTTGACGTGGAATATTTCAGATATTCAAAGTCTAAGTTTTGGTGCGCAATATTTTAAAGATGAACAAGACAGCGAATATGGGCCAGACTATGGTACATACGGTCCTTATAATTTAGCCAATCTTATTTTTAGAACAGCGCCGTCTTTAAAAGCAGTCAAAGGTCTAGAATTATCTGAGCAGCCACAGACTGAAAGATGGGGTGTTAATACTCAATATCAAAATGAGGATATCTTGGGACATGCTTTAAATGCAGAGGCCTATTACCGTAAAGAAAAAGGCCGTTGGTTTCCAACAGTTTCACCACTTGGTAATAGCTCTTTAAATGGTGCATTAGCACAACTTTATCCGAACTATGCAGACCCAAGGTCACCAGATTTTCTAAATGCAATTCGTTATGGCTATGGTGTAGTGCAATCCTCTAATGAAATTGATGTTGCTGGTACACGTTTGATGTTGAGTAAAGACTTTACGCTCAATGACCGTATTTTAAACTTGAATTATGGCGTGGACTATGAAAATGAAAAAAACAAAGCGTATGTAACCCGTTACGACTTTGATGATTTCTATAATAGCAATGGTTTAAAACATACCGCAGTCAAAGATTATAAATTTGGACCTGATTTTGAAAATAATAAACTCGGTTTCTACTTGCAAGGTGATTATAACCTGACAGATCGCTTCAACCTGCAAGCAGGTATTCGCCATGAAAGAATTGATAGTGAAGTCTCTGATTCAACACCATATCGAGAAGCTATTCCTGCCGATATTTTGGCAGAATTAGGTTATGACTATGATGCTAAGGCTCTAAAAGGTGGAAAGATTAAGCACGATGCAACTTTATTTAATATCGGTGGTGTTTTCCATTTAACCGATGCTCAGCAAGTCTTTGCGAATTTTTCACAGGGCTTTAGCTTACCAGATGTACAACGCATGCTCCGTGATGTGCCAGCCACTTTCGTGGTAACGAGCAATAATATTGAGCCAATTAAAGTCAACAACTATGAGTTGGGGTGGCGTTTGCGAGGTGAATCAGGTACGAATTTAGGGCTAACAGCTTTCTATAATGATTCAGACAAGGTGGTTAAGTTCAACGGTATTCCAAACTACAACATTGAGGTCATTGATACGGACGAGCGCGTTTATGGGGTTGAAGGAAATGTATCCTATCGACTACAACCGAATTGGACAGTGGGTGGAACCATGGCTTATACCCGCGGACAGTTTAAAAATACCGCAGGAAAGTGGCAAGAGCTAGACGCAATTCGTGTTGCACCACTGAAAGGCACGGCATTTTCTGAGTGGCAGTTTAACAATGAGATGAGCCTGCGTGTTCAAGCTCTTGCTGTCGGTGGTACAGATAAAGCCAAAAAAGATGCGGTAAAGTATGGTTCAACGCTTCCTGCTGAAATCAAAGGTTTCGCAACAATGGACGTTATAGCCAATGCCAAAGCAGGTCCTGGTACTGTGGGTTTTGGTGTGTATAACGTATGGAATGCAGACTATAAAACTGTATTTAGTCAGGCTGTCGCACCAACCTATGGCGCCATTTCAAGCTTACCTGCTCAAGGTCGAACCTATGGTTTGAGCTACACATTAAAATACTAATTGCACAACCAGAGGTAGCATTCAGCTACCTCTTTGCTTTGTAATCTCGCCTTAAGAAATGGTTTAAATAATAAAATGAATAGCAATAACAAAATCTTTATTGCAGGCAGCCTTGCCAATGGCGCTTGTTTTTCAATGATTTTACCTTTACTTGCACCGTTTATTCGGCAACTGGGGCTGACGGAACTGCAAGGTGGAGCATTGGTTTCGGCTGGTGCTTTGGTGATGGCCATCTCAGCTATTTATGTTTCTAAACAAACTCAAAAATTCAGCATTTATCAATTGTTAAGTATCGGTTTTATCGGTATGGCGATCACTTGGGGCTTATTTGCGGCGGTACTCAGTTATGGGCTGAGTTATGCCATTTCATTTGCTGCTTTGTTTAGTTTACTGATATTGACCCGTGCCAGTACTGGCTTTTTTATGGCGATGCCACAAATTGCGCTGCAAAGTTATGTTATGACGGCTTTTCACAGTGAGCAGGAACGTAGTCAGAATATGGCGAAGTTTGGCGCGCTGAACAGCTTAGGTGTGGTGATTGGTCCTTTAGCGACGACATTATTATTGACATGGAGTATGTTGACACCGTTATGGGGCGCGGTGGCTATTTTAACGGCTATGGCGGCTTGGATTGTACTGGGCTTTCAAGGGAAGCAAGCATCACAGACTCAAGAATGGGAGGATACTAAGGCTAAATTACAAGACTATCCTACAGAAAAGCTGCAATGGTCAAAGTTAGGGATTTGGTTGTTGCTAGGTTTTAGCTTATATGTCGCTATTGTCACCCTGAATTTAACTGCTGGTTTTTATATCCAAGATCGATTCCATTTCGACACGTATCAGAGTGCAATGTATTTTTCTCAGTGTTCATTGATTGTGGGGATAGCGCTCGTTTTGATGCAATTGGCGATTTCAAAATGGTTTAAGTGGTCGATTAAACAATTGCTTTGGGTCGGTCTTGTGACGATGGTTTTGGGTTTAATACTTTCACTGAGTGCCAGTCAGATTTGGATTTTCCAAGCAGCTTATGTTTTTTACGGCATCGCCGTGGCATGTTTAATTCCAGCTTTTACCACAGGGGCAGCCCAAACCGCACCAACCACGCTACAAACTAAAATAGCCAGTTTATGCACGGCTACGCAAGCACTGAGTTTCGTTTTTGCACCGTTGTTAAGTACAGGCTTATATCAGTGGAACCAACATTTACCCTATTATTTTTTATTGGCATTGATGACGGGGCTGATGCTGTACTTTAGCTTTAAACACATACAAGCCAACAAGGATCTGAGTCGTGTGGCATGAGATCCTTATCGAGGATGTTTAACCAAGAAGATATACGACAGCGTGAATTAAACTTGGGCCAAACAGCACCATGAAAATACCTGCCAAAACCATACTGAGACAAGCCGCGACACCTTCTTCTTTATGACGTCTGAAAGCAGTACTGGTACCAAAACCATGTGCGGCACTACCCAATGATGCACCTTGAGCAAATTTAGAATCTAATTTTAGAACAAGCAATACTGTGTTGGCCAAGAGCCCACCAACAATACCCGTAATCACAGTAAATAAAATCACCAGCTCGACTGAGCCTCCGACGGCTTGTGTGACTTCCATGGCAAAAGGGGTAGAGATAGAGCGGCTCATCAAGCTATAACTGGTTGCAGCATCAAAATGGAACAAACGTGCCAAGTAAAAAGAGCTGACTACGCCAACCAGCATACCCACGATAATGCCTAAAGCAATCGAAAAAGCATGCTGCTGAATGACTTTGCGATATTCATAGATTGGGATGGCAAACGCGACCGTTGCAGGGCCTAACATCCAGACTAACCATTTGCTGTAGTACATATAGTTGTCATACTGAATGTTGAAAATCACCAGAAATAAAATAATCAGACAGGGAATAAAAACCGCTGGTGAGAGAAATACATACGGGTGTTTCTGATAAAAATTTTTACCCCAAAGATAGGCCAGTACAGTCCCGATAAAACAGATCAAGGCAACGAAGTGAATATGCATGATCGTTCCTTAAATTTGACTTTTCAACTGATGTGCCTGTTTGGGCTTTTTTTGAAATTTGGCTTCAAGCTTAAAGCCAAAGAAAACACAGTAGGCAGTGCAACTCATCACGCAAATGGTCCCAAGGACAATAGATAAAACCAGTTGCCAACCTTGGGTGAGAAAAAGGTGTTTATATTTAATTAAGCCAATAATACAGGGGATAAAAAACAACAACAGTTCAGCTAAAAGTAGATCTGAACCTGACTTAATCCAGTCTAGCTTAAATAGACCCGCTAACAGAGAAATAAGTAAAAGCGTTAGACCCACGACCCCACCTGATATCGGTAAAGACAGGGCGACTTGTATCAGCGTTCCGATATACCAAATCCCAATCAGTAAACCTACTTGAAGAGTAGAACGATAAGGCAATTTGAACGAACGCATTGGAAGACCACAGGGTATAAGTTGTTGGTGTTATTTTAAGTTTGACCTGATCGTGTAATTATGAATAATAAAATAATAATTATGCTTAATTGGAATAATTTTGGATTTTAAAACCCTCAAAATATTTGTGCAACTGGTGAAAAGTCACAGTTTTAGTCTTGCTGCGGAGGAACTATCTGTTACTCAACCCACTATTAGTAAATCTTTAAAACAGTTAGAAGATGAGATAGGGCTGCCTCTATTTCATAAAGGCGAAGCAGGGCGTAAGCGAGAAGTCAAACTGACTTATATGGGAGAACAAGTTTATCTGCATGCTGTGCAAATTTTGCAACAGGAGCAGCAGATCTTTGAAGCAGCAGACCAAATTCGTGGGTTGAAACAAGGTGTGTTGAGATTGGGTTTGCCACCTTTAGGCTCAGTATTGTTGAGTTCCTTAATCGTTAAATTTCACAAATTGTATCCCAACATTGAATTGAACTTTTTAGAAGTCGGTGCGACAGGCATTGAAGAAGCCATTTTGGCCAAAAAAATTGACGTTGGGATTTTATTGGGCGAGTTAAAACCCAGCATTCAAGGCATTCAAATTATCGATTCACCGTTGTGTTTGCTTTCCAACTACGATTCACAGTGGAGAAAGCGCGATGTGGTGCAATTCGCTGAACTCAAAGAAGAGTCATTTTTACTATATGCAGACACCTTTACTTTAAATCATGTGATTCTAGATGCTGCGATGGTGGCTGGTTTTGAACCCAAAGTGTTATGCAAAAGTAGTCAGTGGGACTTTATTGCCAAAATGGTCGAGTCAGGTGTCGGTATTGCTTTATTACCGCAAATTTATTGTGAGCAGTTAGATCGCGCAAAATTCAGTGTCAGTTTAGTGGAACAACCTAGCTTGAGGTGGAACTTAAATATGGCATGGAATTCAACCGTAGTGATGAATCCTGCAACTCGTGCATGGTTATCGATCATTGATGAATATAAAGATCAAATTCATTTTTAGATATTTCATCTTCAGACACGCCTTATTAAAAAATGATCACTCTGGTTACGTTTTGATTACCTAAGATTACCTTGTGGTTACAAAAAAATGCCTAAATACTAATCTATTGATTATTAAATAAACAAAAATGTTTCATAAAATCAGATCAAAGTCTCTGTGCCCGATTTTTGTATAGTCTAAGTGCAAACATAAAAAACGGAGGCTAAATGTTTAAATTTAAGAATGATATTGTGCACGGTGCGCTTTTTGACATGGATGGAACAATGTTTGATACCGAGCGTTTACGGTTTCAAACCTTGAAACAGGCATCCAAAGAGCTAATTGGGGTTGAGTTTTCAGATGCCTACCTTATGGCATGTTTAGGCTTAAGCGCCCGAAGTGCGGAAGCCTTGGCGCAAAAGCAATATGGACAGAAAGTTCCCTATGCAGAGATTCGTAAACGGGCAGATGAATTAGAATTAGAAACAGTGCGCCAATATGGTGTGCCGATTAAAAAAGGTTTGGTACAAGTTCTAGAACGCTTACGTAAAGCAGGATTACGTATGGCCGTGGCGACTTCTAGCCGAAGAGCGATTGCTGAAGAGTATTTAATCAATGCCAATGTTTATAAGTTTTTTGATGTTTTGGTCTGTGGTGATGAGGTTGAAAAAGGGAAACCACATCCTGAAATTTTTTTAAGTGCAGCGCAAAAACTGAACCTCGAACCTGCGCAGTGTTTCATGTTTGAAGACTCTGAAAATGGTATCCGCTCAGCACATGATGCTGGGGGTATCTGTGTACTGTTCAAAGATATTAAAGAACCCAATGCAAGCATGTTGGCACATGCCAATTATTATTTTGAAAATATGTATGACTATCTAACGGAATTAGATATCTACAGCTCACATCTGGAAATGCCCAACTTACAAGAAAGCTTTCCTCAAACTTTAAATCAACTAACTGTGGGGATTCATGGATTTGGTGCCATTGGCGGAGGCTATATTGCACAAATCTTGTCGCATTGGGATGGTTATACGCGTCCTAAGAAAATCTATGCGTCTACACGAAACAGTTTATACCGTTCAGCTGTAAATGCTTTTGGTGCGTATTGTATACGTTATGGGCAAGTGTCTTATGATGAGCGTATTGAAAATATGCATATTATTGATGCTGAAGACTTACAGCAGATGCATGCCATGTACGTCGAGTCGAGTTTAATTGCGATTTGTTTAGCTGAAAATGCATTAGCCAGTGAAGCTGCAACCATTGCACAGGGCCTCTATGCACGCTATCTGGCGCAAGATGAGCAAGTTCAAACGCCACTGACGCTGTTAATTATCTTAAATAAAATTGGTGCTAAGCAGTTGGTTCTAGAGCAAGTGCGTAAAGCATTGGTGGAGTTAACAGACCATGCTGTAGCTGACTTTATTTTAGAGCAACACTATTTCTGCGATACGGTAGTCAACCGTATGGTATCTAAGTTGAGCGATAAAAATCTATATCGTCAACTGTGCATTAAATACAATATTTTTAAGCAATATCAACTTGATGATGAGAGTAATCAAATTGAAGTTGAAGATGTCAGTAAACTGAGTGCAGAACAAGAGCGCCGTGCCAGTGAATATGTAGAAGATTTAAGACAAAATTTCCAACCGAGTCATATTTTACAGCATATGGATTTAATCCTTTTCAATGCTGAAATGGATATGCCGATCTATGTGGAAAACAAAAGTCCCTTACTCAGTAAAATGCGTCAAATGATCTTGGTAGATCAAATTTCAGATATTCAGCTTATTAAAAACCGTTTATGGAATGGTGTACATGCCATGACTGCGTGGTATGCCAGCCTACTCGGGCATCAGACCATTGGTGTAGCGATGGGCGACCCGCGAGTACAGTACTACGTTGAAAAACTGCTTGCAGAAGTAACGCAGGGTCTGACGCATTACCTGCCAAAACGCAAAAATGATTTAACGCGTTTAGCCCGAAGTTTTGATCAATCTTGCCAGTATGCCTATAAAGACCCATGTCGTCGGGTTGGACGTGATCCACTGCGTAAGTTGAGCGCATTTGAACGTGTATTTTCATCGGTCGCGTACAATGTCTCACATGGATTTTCTTTTGAAGCGCTATTAAGTGGTACGATCTTTGGTTATCTGTATTTGATGGAAGAAGAGGAACAGCCTATGGATGTGTTGTTAGGGCATCTGAAGCTTCAGTTCCAACAGATGAACCTGTCAAAAGCGCACAAAAAGGCGCTGTTTTATGTCATTCAAAAACGTCTCAATGAATATCAAAAGGGTGAGCTGGGAATGGAAGACTTTATGCTCCCTGTTCAACCCCAAAATACTGAAATGAGCTGTGCTTAAGTCTTCATGACGTTCGGATGACTTTGAGCCATCTAAAATGTTAAAACAACATAAGAAAAGCTTGGTAAAAAGAGCTTTTCTTATGGTCTTAAATCTTTTAACGTTAGACCTAAGGTAGACTTGGTTTTTTACAATGAAATGGGATGAGATCGGGGAACAACCGTGTTCAATTGCACGAACTCTGTCGGTGATTGGCGATCGGTGGACGATGTTGATTTTACGAAATGCATTCTTGGGTGCACGCCGTTTTGAAAGTTTTCAACAAAACTTAGGTGTCACTCGCCATGTGCTTTCTGAGCGTTTAAAGCGCTTGGTTGAACATGATATTTTGGAGAAAAGACCCTATACAGACCGCCAAGAGCGCTTTGAATATTGCCTAACTGAAAAAGGTTTGGCTTTATACCCAGTGCTGATGTCCATGGCAACATGGGCCGATCAATGGATGGACGAAGGCTTAGGTCGTCCAGTGCAATTTATTCATAAAATCTGTGGGCATAGCATTCAGCCACATTTGGTTTGTAACGAATGTGGTGATGCCATACATGCCAAAGACATCAAAGCGATACCGACACAGGTTTATGTCGATGCTTTAGCTGTTCAATCAGACGTTAAAGAAGCTTAAGCTTATAAACAGTTTGCAGGTTTTGGTACACCTGCCAAACGGCTCAGATGGCGTGCTACAAGCCCAGTATTAAACTTTTCTTGCAGTACAGCATTGTTGATGTCTGCACTAACTGTTTTCATTAAAAACTTAATCAGCGGACGTGTTGCAGGTGAGTGTCCAAACTGTTGGTAAAACTGACGCACTGCCATGAGGATTTCAAAGTGCCAATCGGTCAACTCAAGCTCTAAAGATTTTGCTAACTCTTTTGCAACCTCTTGATTCCAAATGGTGTAATCAACTAAATGACCATCTTGGTCTAATTCTAAACTCATCTAAACACTCAAAATTATTTCAAACTGATACAACGACTATGGCTTAAGCATAGCTCAGAAAACCTAGCATAGTTTATGGTTTCTAGGTTACTCGGATGGGCCGCAGCAATATTTTCAGCATCCTGCTCAAGCACAAATACACAAGCTAACTGCTGAATAAAAGTATGCTCTATATACAGGGCTGCATCTCCCATTAAAACCACATCATCCCCTGATTGATACAGGTTTTGTAATTTACTCAGCGCTTGTTCCGTTGCGGAAAATGGAGACTGCACGAGATAAAGTGTTTTGCTCATAATTGTTTCCTTACCAATACAATACATGGTCAAACTGTTGTATTAAATTGGCATTGAGTTCAACACATTCAATTTCTTGCTCAGTTTGTTGAACAAAAGCAGAAGCTTGATTCTTGGTTTCAATCCAAATTGGGCTCAGGTCATAAAACTCAAAGCTATCGACCATGTTTGAAGCCAGTTTAAACGCATGCTTTAAGGGTTCAAATGACTGAGCATTGTTTAATAAGCTGAGCGCAGCATCTTGTAATAAAACTTTGACTTCACAGCCAAAAGTCGCAAGAACCATGGTTGCAGACAGGCTTTCATGCACTTGCAAAGAGTTCAAATTGGCTTGGGTTAAAATAACCAGTACAGATTTCACACAATATACCTTTTAAAAGCAACAAATTCTTGAAAACTTAGCACTTAGAATTGAATTAAGCGCTCTGCAGACTGAACGGCATCGGCCAGTTCCCCTAAGCCGACCAAGTCAAAACCTGTAGCAAGATTATGCTGTACTAACTGATGACGCTGTGCATTTTCGGCATCGGTAATTCCTCGGGCCAAAGCTGCACTTACACAAACTGGCAGGCGAATGGCGAGTTTTTGCCACTCAGAACATAGATTCCGTTGGTCGTCAGGTACCCATTGCAGGGCATTGGCAACTTGAACAGCATCTTGGTAGAAAAACACTCGAAAGGGTTCATTTTTCGCATGCAGCGCTTGTGCTAAACCTAAAGCATGCCATGAATGAATTGAACTCGGTGCGGAGGTAATTAGTAATAAAGTACTCATCAAACTTCACTAGAGGAATGTCCAAATCTGGCTTGGTACATTCGGACTTCATAATAAAAAGGTAGTATACAATGATTTTAGGTGGTATCTATAAAATTTCGCATCGAATATTAAAAATATATTAAAAATAAATATTTAAAAACAATATGTTATCGAATTGATTTGAATATCAAAAAACAAAAATCCATTTTTTATCTGCACGAAATTCCCCGTATTTTCTTTCCTTTTATTACATTCTCGATAGAATAAAAGGCAATCTGCACCAAGAAAAATGAAACTTCCGAAACCAATACAACGTGGATCAACTTGGCGTATCACTGTTACTTTTGACAAGCAGCGATACTCAGTGACCAGAGATACAGCAAAAGAGTGCGAGCACTGGGCATCAATCAAGCTGCTAGAGCTTAAAACAGGTAAGGCTGATTTAGAACAAGGAATAAAGCCAGCATACCCATTTCGTCAATTATGCGATAAGTACTATCAAGAGCACGGCAGACATATGCGATCTGCTAGAACAATTATGCTCAAGATTAAAAACCTTGATCGCATTGCACCCAATGTTGCCGATAAGTCTATCTATGATTTTAAATCCAGCGATATTGTTGAGTGGCGAAATAAACGAAAAAAAGAAGTCAAAGTATCAACCTTAAGAAATGAGCATGCTATCTATTCGGCTGTTTTCACTTATGCCTTGAAAGAGCTTTTTTTAATTGAGTCGAATGTTTGGCAAACTGTGCCGATGCCAAGTAAGGAAAAATCACGAAATCAGCGGATCATGCCTGAACAGCAAGAAATGTTGCTTAAGGCTTTGGATTGGGATGGTGTATCTACACCTGAGAAGTCAAAGCACTATGTAGCATGGGCATTTCTATTTGCGCTTGAAACAGCAATGCGACAAGGTGAAATATTGGCAATGCGCAGATCAGACTTGAGAGATGGTTTTGTACATCTGCCAATGACTAAAAATGGCGAGTCTCGAAACGTACCGTTATCGAAAGAAGCAAAGCGCCTGCTTTCATTACTACCTTTGGATAGCGATGTTTTGGTACCGATCGACAAGGATATATGTTGCGCAACGTGGGTGAGAGCTAAAAAAAGAGCGAATCTACCTCACATTAATTTCCACGACTCACGACATGAAGCAATCACGAGAATGGTTAAGGTTCGGAAATTGCCAGTTGAGGTTTTAGCAAAGATCACCGGGCATAAAACGATTGGGATATTAATTAACACTTACTACAATCCAGACGCTCAGGACCTAGTTGAAATGTTTAATGACAGTGAGAGCTAATTAGCTCTCGGTCTGCCTCTTTTATTTTTTGTTGTGAGTATGCCATGTGCTAGGCGAGGGTTGTACAAGCATTTCCCTTGTGTGCCTTGATTAATAGATGCAAGGCGCTCACGGATGGTTGTCGTTGATAGATTATATTTTTGCGCTAATTTAGCAGCAGATACTAATTCCATCTCAACTTCTTTCAACTCTTTGACAATACCACCGCCAATGTTCTGCCCAAGCATGACTTGTGGTGGTGCATCAGCCTCAATAGTGATTGTATATTTTAATGCTCCCATTAAGCAGCCCCTCCAAATAAGTCATGATGTTGAGCAGCTGGATTAATCCAAAGACACTCAGTACGAACATCAGTACCGCGACCAGAAGCAATTCGTGCTTTGGTTTCAATACGTTTCCAATTTTTTAAAGTATCGTCATATAGTTCACTCGGATAGCCCGATAGCATCACCATACCTTTTAGCTCGAGTAATGTTTTCAATAAAGTTAGATGGTCTTTATCGTCCATTTCATGACGGTATATTCTTCCAGTCTTAGCCCCTGAGTACCGAGTGTCATGTACATAAGGTGGATCTACATAATGCAGTGTCATAGAAGCATCATTGTCTTTTAGAACCTGAATAGCAGGGCGGTTTTCAATGAGTACCGAGCTTAAACGCTGACCAATAAACTGCAGATGTTCAGGATACGTTGCCCACAATGATTGAGCTGTTCCATATTGCCTTTTGGTATCGATACGGAAACCAGTAATTCCTTTAGTTGCTCCAGCAGATCCAAAGCCCATTTGTGCACGAATAATTACTCGTCTTGCACGTTCAACTTCAGTTGTGGCCATACTCCATGCATTTTCAAATTCTTCTCGACTATATGGAGTTAGTATTAGTTGCTCAATTAGTTGGTCACGTAATTCAGGATCACGGAGAACTCTAAATAAATTAACGATATCACCATCTAGGTCGTTATAGACTTCGGCATAAGCTCTCGGTTTTTGAAGTAAAACACCAGCAGCACCTCCGAAGACTTCTGTGTAGCAAGTATGGTTTGGCATTTGTGCAATTACCCAATGAGCTAACCGAAATTTACCGCCGTGATATCGGATTAAAGGGTGGTTAAGTTCAGTCATGACTTAGCTCCTTAAAACTGGCCGCACTCAGTACGGCCTTATCTAATTAATTACCGAAAAGCTCTGATTCGCGTTTTTGTGCAGCATTAGTAATGCGCTGTTGGTCTGGATCAGACTGTTCCTCATACATTGGATCGATAAAGATGTTGTTAATTTCATCTTGGTTTTTGGCTGCTTCAATTTCAGCAATCGCCTTATCAGCCCAAGGGGTTTCGTCTGTATCAAACATCGATAGTTGATTTTCTAAGAACTGTTTATGTGCTGCATACACGTTAAGAACATCGTTCATATGGTCAGGCGTAAGGTTCGGCTTATTGTCTCGAATGGTCTTTGCAACGGCTTCCAGTTCAGTAATATTTTGGGCATTACCGATTTGGATTTTTAAACCGCCAATGATCTGAGATGACTTAATCTCGTTTACGGCTGGTGCTTCTTTAACTTCTTCCTCAGCAGGTTTGTTAAATTTACCCTTGTACTGTGTATAGGCATCTTTTAGATAAGCTAGGTGAGGGCCAGTCAAAGCGTCATTAATGATGAATTGTTCATGTAACTGGTTTAGTTCCGCTACGCTTTCAGCTTTATTCATTCTAACTAAGTAGTCTTTTTTTACTTCTGCCGAGGTTGGCTTTTTGACTGGAACTGTTTCTACTGGTGGAGCTTCTTCCTTTTCAAGCTCAGTCTTTTTTTCAGCAAGAGCCTTTTCTGCTACATCATTTGATGTTGAATTTTGGTCATTTACTACATCGGCAGCAGGTTGGAACTTTTTAGCCTGAGCGCTAATCATTTTTAATAGTTCTTCGCGCTTCGCATCATCAGTTAGCATCAAAGCTTTACTTTCAGCTTCATCAAGTGCAGCAGGGGATTTAGCACTTAAAATTTCACGTTTAAGCTTATTTGTATCAGCTTGTTCTGATAAAGACTGATCAGGAGTAACGTCAATGATACGGTCTTGTTCTTCTTCTACAGAGCGCAGGCCCATAAGCAACTCAGGCGCATAAACACGACCAAAGAATGAAGCAGCACGGTAGCGCAGCATTTGTTCAGGCATGGTTTTCCACTTGCTACCATTCTTTATATACCAGCCTTCTTTTACAGCCATTTCCATTGAAATTTTTGAAGATTCAACCAGTGGAATGCCATAAGCTTTACAGCATTTATATACGCCGCCGTGCTCTTTTAATTCTTCAAGAGTAAATTCAGGCATACGAGTGCCGGCTTCAAGCGCCCAAGCAACACATGTTTGGTTTTCAACTTTCAAGGATTTATTAACTTGGCTTTTGCGACCGTTATTCCAAACTGTTTCCTGATATTCAACTTCCACTTCGCCAAGGTTCTCAACCTCAAAGCGCAAAGGTGAGAAGCGGCCAGAGCTATTAATTGAACCTAAGATGAATTGAGACGACCAAGAAGGGCGACCCTCAATTACGTGCAGATTTTGCATGATCATCATAACGTCAGCGCCAAGACGATTTGACATATTTAACGCGATAATACAGTTTGGCAAACCATTGGGATTCGGTTCGTCACGGTACATCATGTTTCCGTAACTATCTTTACCAGCCTTAACCTTGGTCACTGCACGATATTGTTCCGGCACCATGGTTGAATTAGAAAGCATGTTCGCAACACGCTGTGAGAACTCGAAAGATTCAGGATTTAAAAAACCTACAAAGTTTGTTTGTGGTGCAACAGATAATTGAGATTGAGCATTCATTTTTAATATTCCTAATTAGTTAAAATCGTTTTCTAAAGCTTGTTTAGTCATGTATTGCGGAAGGAATAAATCTTCCATTTCGAGTGAGTAGCCGTCCCATTCATTGATAAGTAGAGACTCAGCCAGTAATTCTTTTGCTTTGTTGTATTGGTTATCACCAACACTTAAAAATAGGTCGGATGCTCTGTACTGCTTCACGTTGAATGGCGCAACATTTTCAGCAACCAAGTAGATAAAGTCGGGCTTACTTTCCGTATCGTAATATTGCTGAAATCCCTCGCGGTACATTGATGCAGATAAGCTGTATCCCATATCACCGCAGTCTTTTGAAAATTTATAAGGTCGAGCATCCCTAGAGGTTTTCACATCAAACATAAGGCCGTTAGGAAGTGCCTTGCAGGGAGCAATATGATAGTCAGGACGAATGCGAAGTTCTAAGCCATAGATAGGGTCAGTAAAGAAAATACTCGCTTCAGGCATGCCATAGTTGTTCTGCATAACTGCGTAAGAACTTAGCTTCATTAAGTTTTCTGCAATGCGCTTAGCACCAGCTAATTGCTCGGCTGTAATCGTGATTTTGTCGCCATGTTCTGCCGTGAAGTTGTCCCACCATTGCACACGTATGATTGAATCCTCAGATGGTTTTTTTGCATTACGCATTACATCTGTTGGCGGTTTCGGAGCATCAGCAGGGATTACAGCAAACTCTTTATGAAACTGCTCAGGCTCTAAAAATAAGGTGTGTGCCAATGTCCCAAAATCTAAGTGCTTTTTAGTTTCACGTTCATGCTCTTTAATGATGTTATGAGAGTGAAAGTGAGCACTAGAACGCAGCATGTCCTTTAACTGACTAGAGCTAAACTCAGGGCGTGAGTGGTATTCCTCATTGCTCATTTTTTCAATGAGTGATGCAGTTGGTAATTCTACAAATGCATTCATGATCTAGCCCTCGTCTTTAAGAACAATGTGTATTGGAGCTTCGCGAAAACTTATTACACAACTAATAGTTCCCGCTAATGCTTCGCGCTCACTCGAATTTAGATTGCGCCACTTGGCTATACTGAAACTCCCTTTTAAGATTCCTGTCGGTGCACCAGCTTGCATAGAGCCGTAGCTATAACCATTCTCTTTGCACCATGTGCATGCTGCATAGTAGGCTTGAAAATCACCTTCTTGGGTGAATGTAATCACTCGATCAGCCATGATTCAGCCTCCAAAAACCAATGAAACAAATAGTGAAATACCCAACCAACTTAAGATGACCAAGATGCAGAAGATAAAAGCTTCGATAGCATTCGCCTTGATAATGGCTAAACGAGGGGTACGCATTTCTGCAGGAGTGGGGTGCTGGTAAAGCACAGGCTTTGTATTGCTTTCGTTTTTAACGAATGTCGGTGTTTGACTATGTGATGCTGTTTGTTTCATACTTATCTCGCTCTTTGAGTAAGCTCGCTAGATTTCCAGTCCCTGCGGGCTTTTTTGTAGGTACGAGACAAATATCGCATTAACGATAGTTTTATGTCAATAGAGATAATTAAATATTATCGCAAAAAAGATATTTTTTGTTGACCCTAAAAAAAAACCGCCATAAGGCGGTTTATAAATATATTTCTAACTACCAACTTTCCATTGACTGCCAAGACCAAGCCCATCCGATAATTTCAAATTGCTGATCTATTATCTCTTGTGCTGTTAATCGCTCTTCTGGGTACTCAATTGTATTGTCACTTACAATTCGAACACCGCCTAATGGTAATTGATACAAGCGTTTAAACTTAAATAAACCGCCGTGACAAATAGCAAAAATTTTCCCGTCTTTAATTTGGGTTCTGCCCAGATCGACATAGACAATGTCTTTATCTTTGATTGTAGGAAGCATTGAGTAGCCACTGGCAGGGAATGCTGCACAGTTGCTTTTAGTGATATTACGCTCTAAGAGGGGCTGTTTTTTTACTTTAAGTGTCTTAGCATCTCTTTCAAGTACTTCACCAAATGAACCAAATCCACAAGATATCGGAAGTTCATCATAAAATTTAATTTCTATTTCATCTTCACTCGTTTCTAAGCTTTTGCCTACTTTAACTTGATCTTGAATATATTGAGTATCTTCACCCAAAAGTAAGTATTGTGGGTTTGTGCCTAATGCAGATGCAATCGCCTGCATATTTTCAGCAGAAGTGCTTTTTTTATCATTCTCTAAATCTGAAATCGTAGATTGACCAACGTTAGCTTTTTTAGCTAATGCAGGCTGCGACATTCCTAATGATCTACGCAATGCTCGTATGCGATTTCCTACCGACATAAAGATGACCTCTTTTTTATTTATCGCTATTGTGATGCAAATCAATACCGCAATGGCGGTTGATTTTTGTTGATTAAATATCGCAATAAAGATAAATTATCAAAACGACGATATTTTAAAGGTTATGGCTATGACTAACTGGAGCCAATTAATTAGTGATCTTCAAGACAAGAAGAAAGGAAATATGACGCAAATGGAAATTGCTAAACGTGTTCCATGTTCTCAGAACTACATTAGCGACCTTAAAACAGGTAAGAAGGGCAAGCGGATCTCGCATGACATAGCTGAAGGTTTGAAGAAGTTGCATGAACAAATCATTCACCCAGCAGCGTAACGGTGAGTCCATGTCTGAAAAACTCACCGAGAGCATTACTTTTAAGTGCACATATGAAGAAAAGCGCAATTTAGAAGCTATCGCTAAGTCTGAAAACAAAACCTTATCTGAGCATTTAAGGGGTTTAGGCATATCGAATATCTCTGCAATTCGGGAACGCTTAAATAATCTCGCATCACTCATGCGTCTGACCACAGATACCGTAGACACGTCTTTTGAGCTTCAACCTCCGCCACGTTGTATCGACGTAACCCCAAAACCACAGGCACAAAAAAAAGCCCAATTGCGCGAACAACTGGACTTTCTTGCCGTTCACTCCGAAAAGTAAACGAGGTTGGAAACCGATGTTGAATTTAACACGAAGAGTGGGGGCTGTGAAGATATGAATACTGCACAAGTTATTCCATTTCAAAAGCCACCACAGCCAAAGCAAGAGGCTGGAAAAAGCATGTATAGCGATAAGTTTGTACAAGGCTATGTAATGTCTAGCCGATTGTACCGAAAGGAGGTCTGGCCGTTTCTAAGTGATGCGGCTAGAAACGTCTATGCGGAACTCGAAAACCGCATTAATGGACACAACAAAGAATCAGACTTTGTGAGCTACTCTCAATTGCAAGGTGGAGAGCTTGAAGGTTCACGCCAATTAGGACGAAAAACTGTATCTTTTGGAATCAAAGAGCTTATAGAACTGGGTGTCGTATCTATTATTGAATCAGGAAAACAGGGTGTAAAAAAATATAGACTAAACGATATTTCATTAAAAGATCGGTTCACTAAGGAAACTAGTTCACCTACGACACCAGTTCACAAACAAAACCAAGATCGGTTCACTAAGGAAACCAAAACTGGTTCACCTAGTGAACTCACAATAGATAATAAGAATTTATTAGATATTAAAAAAAGAATTTCCTCTGTGGATAACTCGGAAACAGAAATCTTTAGCGATTCTGTCGAATACCACAGTGACAATAAAAATCTGTACAGCTTGAGAGAGCTTGCAGGTGTCTACACGATTCAAACTGATCTTGCTGACCAAGCAAAACAAATCAATCCGAAACTTGACGATGCAAAAATTATCAGTGAGTTAAAAAACTTTGCACAGTGGTCTACTAGTCGAGAAAAAACCACAGCGCAGGGCTGGATGAATTATTGGATCTACCGTATTCAAAAACTTTCAACGACCAAAGCCAAATCTTCAAAACCGAAAAGCAAAGGCTTGTCAGAAGCACAAGTGAATTACTTCGCTTCAGAGCTGTGCAATTACCAGAACTTCAGATCGAAGCACTCACACATCGGTGAATCTCAAAAAGCATTCGAAACCCGGATTAGCTCAAACATCCGTAAACCTGAATACGCTGAGAAATATGGTCCATATCTGCACGAGCTTGGCTTTGTGGTTGATCTAGGGGCAAGCCTATGAACTCTCAAAGCAAACCTGTAGGGGCAACTCACTACGAAACAGACGGGACAGTTTGGAAAAACGAGAAAGGGCTTTGGATGTTTTGGTGTGAGGGCTGGGGATGGTGTCAGTACGTTGGTAAGGCCAATTACTCATTCATGAATAAATTAACTGAAATCGGGGCTTAATCATGAGAATGAGTGAAAGAGATCTAGAACTTCATTTAAAACGCCACCAAAAGCGAAAAAATCAAGCCTTGGAGCAATTTAAACAGAAAAATGATGCAATGGTACATGAAGCAAATCAACAAGCCTTAGAAACGATTACAGAGCCAAATACGAAAGGAGAGGGAAAAGTAATTTTAAAGTGTGAAATTCCATCCACTCCACCGTCCGTAAACAACTATTGGGTGGGTACTGGACGTACATGCAAAGTTAGTGACCGTGGTCGTGATTTTCATGATCTCGTTGCTATGACTATCCCTCAATTAAACACCACGTCACGTCTAAAGCTAGATGTGACTTTTCACTTTCCCAATCGCCAACGCCGTGACATCGATAATTTCTTAAAAGCGACCATCGATAGCCTAGTGAAATGCGGTCTCTGCGTAGACGACGAGCAATTCGATGAATTAAGCGTAAAACGCGGGGAAGTCATCAAAGGTGGTCTTATAAAAATTACAGTTCTGGAGCTTCAAAAATGAGTGATTTAGTTGTTGATTCTATAGTGTTTGCACAGTCTTCTCGCGCGCGCACGCGTTTTATCAATCAGCGCACGAAAAAGAAGGTCAAAGAATTTCTAGTCAAACGCCGTGGCTATAAGCGTCCAGACTTCAACCGAATGATCTTGGATCTAGGCCGTTTGAAATGGACACACGAGAAGATTGCAGACGTGTTGCCAGTGTCCAGTGCTTCAACTGTCTCAGAGTGGGCTAGAGGGGGTATTCCAAACTATGACAATGGGGATGCACTGATCGAGCTTTGGCGCTCAGAGACGGGCATTCAGCGCTTTCCGCGTGATGGAGAGTGGGCAACGTACAAGTACAAGATCGGGTAGTTGGATATGTTTGAAGATTGGGACGAGTTGGACGGTGTTATTGAGCAGTTGGATAACTAACTGTAATATTGGGTTTTAATAACTTCATAGACGGAAAAGAAATAATATGTGCTCAGTTGATTGGGGGATAGTAAAAGATCTTTTGGTAGCACTAATTGGAGCTGGGATACCGTCTGTAGTTGCTTGGTGTGTATTCATAGGCTGGAGCAAACAGAAGGAAAAAGAGGTTATTGCTCTTGAGGCAAAAAATACTTTAATAAATTTAGAAAAATTAGCAATAATTCAAAATGATATTTTATTTTGGTCAAAACTTAATTCTGGGAATGTAGATGAGAAAGCATTTCAAGAGTTTAAACAAGTCAAGGATTCGCTTGATAATTCTATACTGTTATTAAATCATGCAATTAAGGATCAGGAGTTTAATACATATTTAAAAGAGATTTTACAGCTTGTAAATAACTTTGAAAAAACCTTGGAAGGATATAATAGTAGTATTCTTGACTTAAGAGAAATCGCTGTTTTTTCTTTAGAAAACTATGATCATTTTAAAAAAGAACTACTTGAATATGCTTTATATAAAAAGAAGGTAAATTACAATTTTAAGAAAGATAAAGACTAAATATAAAAATAGTTTTTATATGGTTCATACCACTTTCAATTAATAATCATATCTGGGGTATTTTTAAATGGGTTGTATAGGTTCGGCTTGGGCATGGTTGGGTAGTAATTCTGGTCAGATTCAGATTGTTATTGCGGTGATTGCTTTATTTTTTGCATTTCTAGGTTATAGAAAAGTTATAAAACAAATTGAAATCTCAAATGATCAGACTAAAATATCATTAGATAATCAAGCACTAACCAATAAGCAAAACCAAACTGATCTAAGGCTACACATTATTGGTATTTTGCTAGAAACATTTGATAAATTAATAGCTCTAAAAAATGAGTTAAGTACTATTATATCTCAACAAGAAGCCTTTGTTTTGGTTGCGAATGGTCGTCTAAAGCAGGATGACATATCTAATATTAATAAATTCAGTACAATTTATCGTAATCGGCTGAATGATTTTGAAAGGTATCAGCAACAGTTGGTTGAGGTGATAGAGTCAGTAGTTAAAAATGAGGATATGCAGGTTAAGCAGTTAAACGAGCTTTTAAAGAGGGTTTACCCATTACTAATTAAGATTGAAAATGAAAAAGCAGAACAACGCACTAAAGTTGAAAAATACAATTTACTAATGTCTAAATTAGATATCAATTAGTTTTAATCACCCAACAAACCGCTATACAAAACCCCGCAAATTAGCCCTATCAACCAATGATGGGGCTTTTTTATGGCTACTACACCACGACGCACCACACAAACACCGGGTGCAAAAAAAGAAACAACTCCCACGGCGCAGACCTCAACAGATGACGTAATGGATGCTGTGCTGGGGAAAGCTTCTGTACCTGCAGAGGAAACCCAAACCACTGAACCCGAATCATCTGAAGACCATGCTCAATCTGATCCTAATGACTTACCTGCTTTCGATTTAGATCAATTGCTAACGAATCAAGTAGCAATACTGGATAACCAAACGCGTATTGAAGCGAAGCTAGATCAATTGCTTCAGGCTGGTGGCATTGAAGCGCCGAAGAAAAAACGCTGGGTGCAGGGTACAAAAGGACTGGAACTTAAAGAGGTCTAATCATGTGCGGAAAACCAAAAACAGTACAACAAGACCCTGAAGGTGATGCACTTAAAGCAGCCGAAAAAGCAACTGCTGAAGCAAATGCTAAGCGTGCTGGTCGTCGTACTGCAAACACAGACAGCCGAAGTGTTCTTGGTTCCAAGACTGAAAGCAAAACAACTCTAGGTGATGGCTAATGGAAAATGACGCTCGTGCTTATTGTGCGCGTTTAGGTCAACTTAAATCTGCACGTTCTACATTTGAAGCGCATTGGGCAGAATGCTATCGATACGGAGCGCCTGAGCGTCAACAAAGCTTTAACGGTGATGTGGTTAAGAATCAACGCGAAACTGAACGAGCCGATCTTTATGACTCAACAGCCGCAGATTCTATCCAAGTGCTTGTTTCAATGATCATGAACGGCGTAACACCTGCGAACTCTATTTGGTTCAAAGCTCAACCTGACGGCATTGATGATCTTGCAGAGCTTACAGAGGGTGAACGCTGGCTTGAGGATGTCTGTCAATTCATGTGGCGCAATATCCACGCATCAAACTTTGACAGTGAGAACTTCGACACGCTTACTGACGTTGTAACGGCTGGATGGGGTGTGATGTATGCCGATATTGACCGAGTAGCGCAAGGTGGTTACGTATTTGAATCATGGCCTATAGGTTCGTGCTTCATTGGTTCAACTCGCGCAGATGGCTTGATTGATACGATTTATCGTGAACATGAAATGACAGCTCAAACCATGGTGAATACCTATGGTGAGAGCAATTGTCATCCCTCAGTTGTATCTGAAGCAAAAATTAACCCTGATACAAAGTTCAAGCTATTACACGTCATTCAGCCACGTAAACAATCAGGTGCTGGTCAGATCAACAAAGCAATGCCTTTTGCCTCATACCACATCGATATCAGCAATAAGCAGATGTTAAAAGAATCGGGGTATCACGAGTTTCCTTGTTCTGTACCGCGATTGCGTAAATTGCCGGGTTCTGTTTATGGCAACGGTCAAATGTCTTTGGCACTACCTGATGCTAAAACAGCAAATGAACTTGTCAAAAACACTGTACGTGGTGCTGATCTTCAAATCGGTGGGATGTGGATTGCTGAAGATGATGGTGTTTTAAACCCCCATACCGTGCGCATTGGTCCACGTAAAGTGATTGTGGCCAATAGTGTTAATTCGATGAAGCGTTTAGATGATGGAACAAATTTCCAAATTGCTGATTATCTTCTGACCAGTCTGCAAGGCGGTATTCGTCGCAAGCTTATGGCTGATCAATTGCCACCGATTGGAACACAGCAAATGACTGCAACTGAGATTAATACTCGTGTTGAACTCATTCGACAGCTATTAGGCCCTATGTATGGTCGTCTACAAGCTGAGTATCTACGCAGTATTTTAGATCGCTGTTTTGGGTTGGCATTACGTGATAACGCTTTAGGTGATGCACCTGAAGAGCTTTGGGGGCGCAATCTTTCATTCAAGTTTGTGTCACCTCTGGCACGTAGTCAGCGAATGGAAGAAGTCTACGCAACTGAGCAATACATCATGAGTCTTTCAAGTATTGCTCAAGTCGATCGAACCATCCTAGATAACGTCGATTTTGATGCTGTTGCTGTGCTTACAGGCACAGGGCGCGGTGTTCCTCAAACCATTATGCGAACTGCTGATGAAGTGCAACAGCTACGCCAAGCACGTCAAAAGGCACAGGAAGAACAAGCTCAGGCACAACAACAAGCAGCAATGATGGATAAGGCTGGTGATGCTATTACAAAGGGTATGGGTAATCAAATGGCGCAACAAATGGGTACTGAGGTGATGCAATGATCTTAATTATCGCCGTGTTAGCCATTCTCTTGCTGATTGCATGCGTAGCGCTTTGGTCATCCCATCAAGAGTGCAACATGCTTAAACAGCAGCTTATGGATGAACAAGAAGCTAAAGCTAAGTTGCTTCCGAAAGATGAATCTAAAGAGCCTGAAGTTGAAACAGGAATACAGGTCAAACGGCGCTATTACCGTCCTGTCACGGCGGCAACCTACCGCAATTTATTCGATATCGATGTGAATGGATCAAGGGTTTTAGAACATCTCACACAAATTTTTTGCAAATCAACATACGTGCGCGGTGGCCAAGAAGCTGAGCGCGAGTCTTGCTTTAGAGCAGGCGAACGAAGTGTTGTGGAATTCATTATTAAGCAAATCAATCGTGCAAACGATCCAAACTATAAGGAAGAAGTAAATGACTAATCTCGTAGAAGAAACTGCAGTACCAGCAACAGATCCAGCACCCAGCGTAATGGGTACACCACCAGCCGAGCCAAATCCGACTGAGCCACCTGCAGAGCCAGTTACACCGCCAGCTGGTGCGCCTGAATCGATCGATGGTTATGAGGTGAATGTAGAGGGCTTTAACTACGACGATTTTAAAGCGATTCCTGAAAACCAAGAATTCTTAGAGCGTGCGCGTGAAGCTGGTCTAAGTAATGAGCATTTAGGCTTTCTACTTGGGGAATATAACCAACTTATTCCGAACCTAATCGCAGGTAATGCAGCACTAAACAATGAAGCTTGTATTTCAGCTATGAAAGAGACGTGGGGCGGGGAAACAGATACTAATTTTGGATTCGCACAAGCAGCTGCAAACAATGCAATTCAGAACGGAATTTTGACAGCGGAAGAAGTGAATAGCCCTGAGTTTGGCAACAATCCACTTGTCTTAAAAATGGCGGCTTATTTCGGTTCACAACTCCAAGAAGATACACCCCCCGCTAATACACAGCCAAGTGGTGCTGTAGATGTTGAATCATTGATGTTATCGGAAGCATATAGCAATGCGAGTCATCCTGAACATAAGGCTGTAGCTTTGCGTGTAAGCCAATATTTTAAGAAGCAACACCCAGATAATTAAGGGGCAATAGCATGTCACAAGATTTTGCAACAAATAACGGAATGATCACGGCAGCGTTTAAACGTGAATTTCACACAGCTTTTGAAGTAAAAGCACGTACAACTGAATCAGCTTTACAGGTGATGTGTGTAGATCGTGGTGCCATTGGTGGTTCGTCTTTCACTGTCAACGATTTAGGTGACGTGAAGATGAAAGAAATGACCACACGTTTTCAAGACACTGATTGGTCAGTACCTGAAGCTGGTACGCGTTTGGCTACAATGAAAGATTATGGTTTGTTTGTGCCTATCGAGCCGCGTGATGAGCCAAAGCTTTCTGCTAATCCAACATCTGAATATATGCAGGCGTGCCTATCTGCTGAATATGAAGAGCGGGACCGCACCATTATTAAATCCTTGGGAGCGGGTGTACTACGCCGTACTACTGATACCGAAGACTGGACTCCGAAAGCACTGCCAGTAACTCAAATTATTGGTGCGAGTGCAACACCAATGAACAAGGCAAAGATTGTCAAAGCCCGTACTTTATTCCGTAAGAATAAATTAGATCGCTTACCACTCTACATGATTTATAACTCGGAAATTTTAGAGCAAATCCTTGTGGATGAAGAGCTAACCCGCTGGGATCGTGAAACGATTCAAAACATTATGGATGGTGAGATCGCCAAAAAATGGGCTGGTTTTATTTGGTTGCCTTATGAAGAACTCCCAGATGGTGCAGGTGGTGCTGCAGAAGGTCGAACTTTCGCAACAGCAAAAGGTTGCACACACTTTGGTCGTAATGTTATTTCAAATTTTGATATCGCTGTTCGTCCAGATAAATCAAATGTGAAGCAGATCGGTGGGATCACCTCTTATGGTGCTGCACGTGGTCTAGAAGAGAAAGTAGTTCAGATTGATTTCTTACGTTAAGCCTTTGGCCTCACGTTTTACGAGCAGGGCGTGAGGTTTTTTTTATACCCAACAAACCCACTCTTAAAAGCCCTCAAGATCATTAAAACTTGAGGGCTTTTTCTATGACAACAACATCAATATCCATCTGCAATGAAGCGCTGAGCATGATTGGTGCTAAAGCAATTCAATCCTTTGAGGACAATACGGAAAACGCACGGCGTTGTGCTGCAATTTATGCCTCTACACGCCGTGGTTTATTGCGTATGCATCCTTGGTCATTCGCCAAGAAACGCGCACAGCTTGCACCAGTGAGCACACATCCAGCTTTTGGCTACAGCAATGCATTCCCACTGCCTAAAGATTTTTTGCGTCTATACGATTCAGGCCAGCATGAATACGAGATGGAAGGTCGCCACATTCTGGCCAACACAAATCTAATCAACTTGGTTTATGTCCGTGACGAAGACAATGAAGAGCTTTGGGATTCTTTATTTTCTGAGTGCATGGCGTTGTATCTGGTTAGCAAACTCGCTAAGCCGATCACAGGAAGCAATGCCGAAGCAGATAGCGCATGGCAGAAGCTACAGAACATGCTGAAACAAGCACGTGCTATCAATGGTCAAGAACGTCCAGCACAAGACTTTGCAGCAGATTACACCCCTAATTTGATGGGGGTGCGTTACTAATGAAACAGGTTATCACTAAAAATAACTTCAGTGCTGGGGAGCTGTCACCGACGCTGTATACGCGCACAGATATTCAACAGTATGGCAATGGAGCGAAAACGCTTAAAAATGTGATTCCGCTTGTCGAAGGTGGAGTGCGTAAAAGACCAGGCACACTGTTTTTATCGGAACAGGTTGGTGCAGTACGACTCATTCCGTTTGTGGTCAATTCAGACAATGCATTTCTAATTGTTTTTAAGCCGAATTTGGTCGAGATTGTTAATCCGAAATCACTTGAAGTGCTTGAAAGTATTGTTTCCCCATACACAGAGAGTCAGATACATGACATCCAGTTTGTGCAGTATCGGTATGAAATGTATCTCACACATAGTGAAGTGCCAGTACACCGCCTTTTATGTGATACAGACTTTGATAACTGGCAGCTAAATCAGTTTGTTTATACACACTTGCCGACCGACTCCGAAAATGCACGGTTTACATTCCGTAAAGGAACACCATCAGGTAAGGACATTGGCACATTGGTGTCTTTTACATTGAGTGCTTATAGCGTTTGGGTGAGCACACAGGCTTATTTAGCTGGTGATGTGGTCATACAAGGCCCTTATTATTATCAGGCATTACGTGACAATACAGACAAGCAACCGAATGAAAATGAATTAGATTGGGCACAGGTTACGGTCAGTGCCGGTGCAACATTCACGGCTGCTGATATTGGCAATTTGATTGAAGTGAATGGAGGGATTATTAAGATCACTCAGTTCATTAATGCTGATCATGTAAACGGAGAAATTCTTAAAAAATTAGATGCTGACATCACAGCAATTGAACGTTCTTGGGCAATATTGCCGCCAGCATTTAACGCTACGAATGGTTATCCAAGATGTTGCACATTCTTTAAACAGCGCTTAGTCCTATCGAATACGAAAAAAGCCCCGAACAAGGTGTGGTTTAGTGCTGTTGGCGGCAATGGTAATTTTCTCGAGACTACAGAAGATGGGGATGCATTCAGCATTGTGTCTGCATCTGGCCTATCAAACAGCATCTTATTCTTAGAAGCTCAGCGCGGGGTAGTGTGTTTAACCTCAGGCGGTGAGTACATGATCGACTCGGACGGCGCATTAACCCCTACAACAGTAAACATCAATGAGCACAGCGCATATGGTGCGTATCCAGTTACACGGCCTGAACGTGTGGGCAATGAGCTGCTATTTGTGCAGCGCGGTGGTGAACGTGTCCGGGCTTTAACCTATCGCTATGAAGTAGACGGTTTGGTTTCACCTGAAGTCAGCTCCCTTTCTTCCCATATTGGAGAGCAGCACGGTGGGGTAAATGAAATCTCCTACATGCAAGAACCTGAAAGCTTAGTGTGGTTAGTGTTGGGCGATGGCAAAGTGGCCACAATCACTTTTAACCGTGATCAAGAGGTTTTGGCATGGGCACAGCACGACTTTAGTGGTGAAGTGATTAGCATGTGTTCTATCCCTACACAGCTTGGTTCAGACCGTACTTTTATGTTGGTGAAGCGATCGGGTACCACGTGTCTTGAGGAAGTGTCTTTTAGTGCTTATGTGGACTCAGAACGCACATTGGTCGTGGATAGCGGACAAGTCGAAAAACCTAATCTACTTGATGAGGTTGTGGCCTATCACCAAGGGGGTGATTTTATTTATCAGACCAACTTTGAGGAGGAGGATGAACACTTAGTTGTGGGTGATGAACTAAACGGTGAAGGCATTAAAGTTGGGCAGCCGATCCATTGTACTGTTGAGCTATTCCCACCTGAATTGAATCAAGCACCGCTGTCTAGCATGTTGCATAAAGCTAAGGTCGATCGTACAGCTTTCTTTTTTAACAACACCATTGCACCCGAGCTCAACGGTGAAATGATTGAAATTTTCACCTATGACGATAACCCACTTGCACCACGAAAGCCGCATACAGGCTATCACTTGGAAGAAGGTGGATCATGGGAAGATCTGCATAGAATCCCTTTAGTAATAACACACAACAAACCGCTGCCGTTTCACTTGCAAGCTATCACTATGCAGTTATCAATTAACGAGAAATAACCATGCGAGTGCGTACAGCTAAGCTCCCCGATGTGCCTGCTTTGGTCGCATTGGGGCAAGAATTTATTAAAGAAGCGCCCAACTATCAAAAACGTCCATATATGGCTGATAAGGCAGCAGAGCATTTCACTCAATTAATTAATGGCGGCGGTGTGATTTTCATCGTTGAGCAAGATCAAGAAATCATGGGCGGTTTTGCAGGGCGTGTCAGTGGTGACTGGTTCAATAACACCAAAATTGCTTTTGATGACGTGATGTATGTAAAGCCTGAATTTCGTAAGACACGAGCAGCTTATGTACTCATTCAAACGTTCATTGGTTGGGCCGCTGCTATGGGTGTGAATCGAATCCAGTGCGGTACCACGACTGGTGTTGAATCTCGTGCTTGTATTCGACTCTATGAGCATTTCGGTTTTACGCAATACGGTACTGTTTTGGATATGGAGCTATAAGCATGAATGACGTTATCCCTCATGAGAATAAAGAGCTATTGGCCCAAATCCTTGGAGAAGTTCAAAACCGCGCATACATTGACGTTGTACGAGATATTCAGCAGCAAATTGCAGATCAAGCTGAATTGATTGACGTGCCAGTGGATCATCATTTTGCACCAGGTGTGTATATGCGTCAGATGGATGCAAAAGCCGGCACGTTGATTGTCAGTAAGATGCATCGAACCGAGCATATGAATGTTTTGCTAAGTGGGTCGCTTACAGTCGCTACCGAAAATGGCATTGAATATTTAAAAGCACCCGCCGTGATTAAGTCGATGCCCGGCACTAAACGCATCGGCTACTTCCATGAAGATACATCTTGGATGACGGTACACCCAACAGACAGTACTGATTTAGAAGAAATCGAAAAGCAGGTGATTGTTCCTGAAGAAGAGATTGATCAATTCCTTGCATTACTCCAAAGCAATTGTAAGGAGATTGGCTAATGTCATGGGCAATGGTTGCGGCTGCGGCCGCTGTAGCAGGTGCAGCAATTTCAGGTTATTCGAGCTACCAAAATAACAAAGCTGCAGGTGAACAAGCCGAAGCCGATGCGAGTGCTGAAAAAGCGCGTGGACGCTTGGAAGCAGACCGTATTCGTAAGGAGAAAGAAAAAACTCAATCTGCTGCGCGTGCTGCTTTGGCTCAGAATGGACTAGATGTGAATGAAGGCACGGCACTGATCATTAACGATGAGATTGAACAGGCTGCAAATTACGATGCAAATATGGCCGAAGTCACAGGCTATAACTCCTCACAGCGTTTAAAAGCACAAGCCAGTCAATTTAAAAACAATGCGAATACGGCAGCGGCGGTAGGTGCTCTAAATACCGTTTCAGCGGGTGCTAGTAGCTATAGTGCTCTTACCCAGCAGACCAATAAAACGCAAGGTTCGACAAGCGGGGGGTGGAAATAATGCCAAGAATTCCGATGGGTAATTTTGGTAAAGCAATGCCTGAAGTTGAACGTATTGCTGTACCTCAAAACAACTTAGATCAGCTTGGTTCTGCAATTGGTAACCTTGGAAGTTCTGTACATGGTGCAGCTCAGGAAATCGATAAGCAAAAGCAAGAGGCTGAGCTTAGTGCCAAGCGTCTAGAGTTGTTCAATAACGATTTAGCCAAGCAAGAAGCGAAAGTTAAGCTTGATGACATCATGACCACTGAAATGAATGAGCAAGTTACGCTTGTGAAAAACGGTGTGTCAAATGGTGATTACAATGCCAAAGCTGGACAAGATGCTTTAAACAAATGGTCAGAAGATCGATACAAGCAAATTGAATCAGAGCTACCTGAGTTTGCACGTCCAGATTTAAACAATTATTGGCGCGATAATGTGAATCGACAGGCTTCAGGTTTATTGCCGTTGCAACTTCGCGCAGATATGCAAAAAGGTGTTGTTCTAGCAGACCGCTACGGTGACATAGCTTCACGTTATGATCGCAAGCAAGGACGTGCATATTTAGAAACCAATCTTGCAAGTTTGAACCTACCTGCAGCGGATGTACAAGCACGGGTAAATGCCTTTGAATCAGGCCAAGACATTCTCGAAATTGAGGGTGCTATTTCCAGTGCTGTAGAGAATAAAGATACCAATTCATTGCACCAGTTGATTACCAAAATGGATAACGGTGGCTTTGGTTATACCGATGGTCAGACATTACAGCAAAAGAAAAATCAGGTTTTAAGCCGTATTGATGCAATTGATACCCAAGTTCGTGTTGAAGAAAACAAGCGCAATTCAGAGGCAACCAAGCTTTTGAACGACTATAAGGCAAACGTACTAACAGGCCGTGCTCAGGACTCAGAATATGAGAACAATGTGAGTAAGGCTGTAGCGGGAACTGAAAGTGAAACTGAGTTTAAATTTCTTCAACAGCAGTCTGTGAATTTTCAACGCTTTGCAAATAAATCTACATCTGAACAGCAAAGACTGATTAACGAACAAAAAGCCAAAATGAAAAATACACCATCTGCTAATGCTGCAGATGAAGAGAAGATTTTGAATGCCTATGAGGATATTTATAAATCCAAGCTACAGACGGCTAAAACCAACCCTAATCAGGTTGTTCGTGAAGCGGGCTTGCAAGTGCATAGCTTAGGTGGAAACACGCTTAAATCGAATCCTAGTGCGTGGATTGATGGTGCGGTGGATAACGGTATTAGTCAGTTGTCTTTAAAAGATGCCAATATTACTTTGAGACCAATTTCTGAGGAAGATTTGCCCGAAGCGAAAAAAGCCTTTGATGGTATGGGGGTTAATGAAAAGCTGAATTTTATTAGCGGCTTAATCTCCAAATCCAAAGGGCATCCAAGAGGTGCAAGTATTTGGGGTGCAACTTTGGCTCAATTAGGTTCGGGCGATCAAAACTATGTTGCTGCTGGCCTTGCTGATATGAATAAATTTCAAAGCACTGAGGGGCGTAAGCTATCAACCTCCATCGTCAACGGTACACAAATTCTAAAAAACAAACAGCTCATCATGCCTAAGGATGCAGACTTAAAAGCCGCATTTAACAGCTATGTGGGTAATACGGTTTCAGGCACGAGTGCCAATAATGCTTATAACGTATTCCGCGCTGTGTATGCCGATACCATGGAGGCGCGAAATTTACAGCATGACAAAGCAGATGAGTTGCCGAATAAAGAAGTGCTGAAATTTGCTTTAGCTTTTGCCACTGGCGGTGTTCATCAACAGTCAGGAACATTTAAAAACTATATGGGTGGAAAGCTACAGGATTGGAAAGTAGCTATGCCTTATGGGATGACCGATGATGCTTTTGAAAGTCGTCTCGATGCTGGTTATGCATCACTGGCTAAGCACACAGGTATGAGCGAGGCAGAGCTTAAAACCTTACGTTTACGACAATCACCAGTGCGAAGTAAAAAAGGTGAGATTCAATACGATTTACTTAACGAGCGTGGCAATCCATTGCAGATCGATGGTGTTAATTGGCGAATCATGATTAATGGGGCGACTAAATAATGAATTGGCTCAGTGAAATCGATGATAGCGAACAACAATCTATCAATGAAATGAATGCTCAAGGTTTGGGAAAAGCACCTAAGCAACCTAAAAAAGAAGTAGGCTTATTTGATGGTGCTGCAACAGCTATCCCGCGTGGTGTGGCTGCGGGTGCTGTCAAAGTTTATGACACGGCTAAGAAACCTTTTGAGCGTGTTGCTGATCATTTGCAGTATTCAATTGATGATGTGCGAAATGGCGGCTTAGATGGGGCTTTGGATGTACGTGAAAAATCATTTTCAGATGTGCATGAAGAAAAGAACAAAGACCGTCGTGACGCTTTAGTGATGGAGGTTGAAGAACTGCAAGATGCGCCAAACTCAGGATTGATCGGCAATATTCTTTTTGGTGTTTCTGATTATGCTACCCGAGCCTTGGCAGGTGCTCCACTTGGACCAGTGGGTGCAGCGCTGACCACAGGTGTGACTGAGGTCAATTACAGCCGTGAAGATTTAATTCAAAAAGGTGTTGATGAAGATACAGCAACTACAACAGCTTTGATTGATGGCGGTGTTGCAGCGGCATCTACAGTACTTCCTTTAAGCTATGGATTTAAAGGAACTGGTGGACTTGTTAAGGATGCAGCTTTATCTATTGGTGGGGCAACGGCTTTGTCTACTGCAGGTCAATATGCAAGTGGTCAAGTGCTTGAGTCTGAGGGCTATGATAAACAGGCCAAAAAGTATGAAATCACTGGTGAATCGGTTGCTACCGATGTGGTTTTGAATACGCTTATGTTTGGTGGTGCACGTGGGGCAAGTCATTATTTAAACCGCACGCCTGAGCAAATTGAAGCTGACACAACACAGGTGCAATCTGCTTTGGTTGCGAATGAAGTTGAATTTGAGAATGCTGCTTCACCTGTAAAGCCGTCGAATCCAGTGCAGGCCAACAATCATTTTAAGAATATGGATGATGCACAAAACAACTTACGTATCGGGCGACCAGTCAACGTACAGCATGCTGTTAAGGGTGAGGACAAGCAAAGACCAGTAACGATAAGCCCAAGTGAATATAAAAACATTCGTTATGACGATCCGCGTTTAGATGCGCTGTTAGGCAATAAAGCAAAGTCTATGGATATGGAGTGGGCAGTACCACTTTTAACCGCTGTGCGCCGTGCTGGTGAGAAATCACATAACAATCAAGTTTCACCTAAGGGTGCGCAGTCAATTATGCAGATCATGCCTGAAACAAAGGCAGGGCTTGAGCGTACTTACAAGAAGAAATGGGATATTAATAATCCAGAACATGCCACTGAAATGGCTTTGTATCTTGTTCGGGAAATGTCCGAGCAATACAAAACCAAAGACCCTTTTGTATTAGCCGCACACTACAACGGTGGTTTTGCGAATGGTAAAGCCATGCAGAAAAATGGTAAACCTAAAGCCACAGAAACCATTAACTATGTGAATCGGGTAAAGGATTTCATCAATACTGGTAAATATAAAAACTACACTGGTAATAATGTGTCCACTTCAATGGGCATGGATGGTTCAAGCTATGACTTCGCATATGAAGTGAAATCCTTGGGTGATTTGATTGCGTCCAATGATGCAGCTTATGGAGTGAATCCACTTTACCCAGCCGATCTACAACCACGTGACCGAACTCGTGAAGCATCACGTCAACAGATTGAGAATATGGCAGATGACTTAAAGCCTGAATGGTTGGGTGAGTCTGCTAAACTTTCAGACGGTGCACCAATTATCGGGGTGGACAATGTTGTTGAATCGGGCAATGGTCGCACACTAGCAATCAACCGTGCATATGAAACAGGCAAGGCCGACAACTATCGAGCTTATATTGAAAAGTATGCTGCTGAAAAAGGTTGGGATATTTCAGGGATTGATCGGCCTGTATTAGTCCGTACACGCTTAACAGATACAGACCGTGTGCAATTCACTAAGTTAGCCAATGAAGCCGATGTGGCGCAGTACAGTGCGTCTGAGCGAGCAACCAGTGACGTAGATCGTTTGCCCGATGCATCTTTACTCAAAATCAATAATGATGGCTCTATAAACTTAGATGGTTCGATGGACTTCATTCGCGGATTTGTTAATTCCCTCCCCGAGTCTGAAAAGCCAAATATTCTTACGGATGATGGACGTTTGTCACAGGGCGGCAAACAAAGGATTGAATCGGCAATTATGCAGAGTGCGTACGATGATTCTAGTCTCGTAACGAGACTATATGAAAACATCGACGATGATAGTAAAACCGTTTTGAATGCTTTGCTTCGTGCAGCTCCGCAGATTGCACAGCTAAATTCATTAGTGAAACAAGGTGGGCGACATGCCAACACATTAGCAAAGGATTTATCACAAGCAGCTCAAAAGCTCAGTGATTTAAAGGCCAATGGTCAAACTGTCGATGATTATTTAAACCAAATTCAGCTCATCGATGATGGGTTAAGTAATGGAGCAAAACAGTTTTTAAATGTGTTTGGTACCAATAAGCGCAGTGCTAAAGCCATTTCGGACAATATCCAAGGTGAAATTGATCGCATCGATTCACTAGGTGATCCGCGCCAAGGCTCGTTATTTGGTGATGGTCCTGAAGAATCTGCGGCATTAGACATCATCATGCAAAACCCTGATCAGCATATCAGTGTGACCCGTTATGATCCTGATGGTAATCCCGAAGAAATCACCATGACCTTACGTGAACGATTGGATGAGTTGGAAACTGAAGCGCGTCAGGCACAGGAAGATACTTTGGCCGCGCAAACAGCCATTAGTTGTGCTTTACAGTTTGGGGTGTAGATTGTTAAATTTTTTTGTAATTTGATGGTCATTAAGATTTAAATTTTGAGTTAGCCTAGGATGAGGATGAGTCCAATAGACGTTACCATCTACCATTTCTAATTTAAGAATATTTCTTAATTCATCTCTTAAATTATTAAGTAGTGGATCAAGTTCGAAAGTACCACCTTTTCGCATAGTATCATTTAACTTTCTCACTTGTTCCACTTGCCATTTTGAACCATAGATTTGTATGGTTATGCATGCATCTCTTAAGGCAATTGCACTTTCTAACTCATTAGGATTATTACTAAAGGTCATTAAAGCTTGATAAGCTTTTAATAAGTAATCAATTTTATGTTTTCTTCTTGACTCATTGATTTCTCTAGTTTTTGCTAATTGATGAGATATAAATGCAAGTAAAATAGCTATTACAGAAGGTACTAAAACTTTTAAAAACTCCACAGAAGTAAAAATATTTTCCATTTAAATTCCTAATAAATTGATTTTTATTGATTAAATATATCATTCAAGTTTTAATAATTCGAATCTTAACTAAGATAAATCATAGTGAATTGATAAGTCATTTAAAATATACCTAACAAACCACATCCTTTTTAATGCTCAGATAGCTAAAAATTATCTGAGCATTTTTTATGAAAGACCAATGCAAAGCAGCCGTTGCAAAAGCCTTAGGCAAAGAATCATTAAACCAACAAGAAGCACAATTGATCGAACAACGCATTAAAGATGCAATGAGGACTTTGGCTAAAAAAGATCGTGATGTGTGGCGCAATTTATCTGATGCTGAAAAACTTACTAAAGCAGGTGAGTTTGTTGCTCAAGATATTCAAGACCAGCTCAAACGTAAGCACGCCATAGCTGCACGTGACATTCTTACTCAAAGTAAAAACCTTGCCACTTTAGATCATCCGACACTGTCATCCAGTGAAGTTGTAGACCGACTGGTTGCACCGCATGGTGACATGTCAGGGGTTCAATCTATCGACTCAAAAGCACGCGGCATTGCAGCTATTTATCGCGGTGACCTTGTAGATTTTTACATCAACATTAAGGGTGGCATGGGTGTCTTCACCGATAAGGAAATGGTCACTAATATTGTGCGGGAGCGCTTTAATGACAACACTGGCGATCCTGTTGCTAAAAAAATCAGTGACAAGATGGGTGAAGTCTTTGAGGGAATGCGAGAACGATTCAACCGTTCAGGTGGAGACATTGGAAAGCTAGACGACTGGGGGTTACCTCAAACACATGACCTTGCCAAAATTGTAAAAGCAGGGAAAGAAGCATGGGTAAAGAAAGCTGAGCAATTAATCAATACGGAAAAATATGTGAATGATGACGGTTCATATTATTCACAGCAACAAATACGAGAATTACTCGAATATTCATACGATACATTAAGTCGAAAGGGTACGAATAAAAACGAAATAGGGCGCCAGTCTTTTGGTGGAAATTCTAAAATTACATCACGTCATAGTGAAAGCCGGGTACTTCATTTTAAGGATGCAGATGCATGGCTTGAGTATCAAGCTGACTTTGGCGGCATGCCATTTGTTGACCTTGTTGAAGCCCACATAAACGGCCTATCTAAAGATATCGCCTTAGTTGAAAACTTAGGCAGTAATCAAAAAAATGCTATGCGTATTCTCATGGATGCAGCAGATATGAAAGACCGCGAAAAAGGATTGATTTCAAGTAAAGAAAACAAAACTCTTAACCGTGCTCAGACGATGTTTGATGAGTTTATGGGTGCGAATACACCGCAATCCGAAGTGCTCGCCAATCTCGGTCTTGCATACCGATCAATGAACGTGGCATCTATGTTGGGCGGTACCACATTATCATCCATCACCGACCAAGCCATGATTAAGAAAACGGCATCTATCCACGGTATTGCATACCGCAAAACCTTTGGTGAATTACTCACACAGTTAAATCCAAAAAATAAAGCAGATCGGGAGCTGGCGCATAGCTTGGGTTTAGCAACAGAAGAAATGCTAGGTTCAATCGCGCGCTGGTCGGATGATGGCTTAACCTCAGTGCATGGCAAGTCACAGAAATTGGCTCGGGTATCTAGTGGTATTGCTTCACAAGTTATGCGCGTATCTGGACTAAATGCACTCACGGCAGCATCAAAAGTCGGCTTTACCAAGATGCTTATGCATAAATATGGCACTTTGACCCGTTCTAAAGCATGGGCCGATCTGGATGCAATGGATCGTGAACTGATAGAAAAAACCGGACTGAGTGAGCGTGTTTGGGAAGTTATGCGCTTGGCTGAAGCTGTTGACGATCGTAAAGGCAATCAGTTGATGTCGGCACGATCTATTTATGAAATACCTGATAAAAAGTTATTAGCCTTTGGTGATCCACAAAGGGTTCGTGATGAAGTAGCTTCTAGCTTTCAAGCTCATTTACTTGATGAACAAGGCATGGCAGTGGTTGAGGCTGGGTTGCGAGAAAGAACGTTCATGAGTGCAGGGCAAAAGAAAGGTACTGTTCCGGGCGAAATATTTAAATCCATGCTGCAGTTTAAATCATTCCCAGCAGCATTTCTTATGCGCCATGGTAGCCGTGCAATGAGTCAGCCAACCAAAATGGGTAAGGCTGGCTATGGGATTTCAATCTTTGCTATGACTACTTTACTAGGTGCTTTAGTTGTCCAGCTTAAAGAGCTTGCTAATGGCAACGATCCACAAACAATGTGGGATAGTGATGATCCGCAAAAGACAATGAACTTCCTAACTCGATCGGCGGTGCAAGGCGGCGGCTTATCAATCCTTGGCGATATTCTTGTGGCGGGTACTGATACTAGTGGGCGTAGTGCATCGGACTTTATGGTTGGGCCTTTCGGCTCAGACGCTAAAGCGGTGCTTGGTCTTACGGTGGGTAACTTCACTCAGTATTACGAGGGTAAGGATACGAATGCAGCCAATGAAGCATTCAAAGCACTAAAAGGTAAAATTCCAGCTCAAAACCTTTGGTACACAAAAGCAGCCACTAACCGAATGATTTTTGATGAAATGCAAGATATGATTGCACCCGGTTATAGAGAAAAGCTTTTACGAAAAGCTGAGCGTGAACATGATCGTACGCGCTTTTGGGGAGATGATTTAGGTGATATTCAAGCCCCTGATTTAGATCGAGTAGTGCAGTAACCAACTTACCCAACAAACCACAATTTATCCCCCTGTATATATCACTTATACAGGGGGATTTTTTATGGCGGAACAAAAGAAGCAAGGCCACTTAAAGCCTGAAACACGTGAGAAGTTAAAACTGTCTTTGGAAATGTCTGCCGAAGATGCAGTTGATTTAATGACTGAAGCTTATGGGCAAGACATTTTTGATAAGAAAGGGCGTGGCGATAAGGTTTGGCTTTATAAGGGAGCCAAAGAAGCATTGTCATGCATGGAGAAAATTAAACGTGTATTGAATGATGAGGAAATGACTCGGGGTAATACTGATGATCGTGCCATTACACCTGAACAACAAGCAATGGAGCTGCTTAAAGCCGTCACAGAAAAATTAGAAGCACGTAAGCAACGTCCGAGCTAATTATGAAAGTCAGCTTTGCTGCGTTCTATCTTATTTATGCTGAAACGCTGAATTGGATCGTTCCCGATTTCCATTTAGATGTCTGTGATTTCCTAGAGGATTACGGCACGCTTGGCCTATTGATGATGCCGCGTGGGCATGGAAAATCAACGATTCTTGATATCTATAACGCATGGAAGTTGTTCTGCAATCCTGAGCATTTGATCTTACATCAAGGTGCAACTGATCCCGATGCTTATAAAGTCAGTCGTGGTACTGAACAAGTATTAGAACGCCATCCACTGAGCAACCTATTTGGAATTAAAAAGGCGCGTGGAGAGACACAAAAGTGGTGGGTTTCAGGTTGTACCGACGTTCGCCATGGTTCTATTCACGCGCGTGGCATTCTTTCAAACGTGACTGGATCTCGTGCAAATGAGATTCAGAATGATGATGTTGAAGTACCTTCAAATATTGGAACGCCTGAAGCACGTGAAAAGTTGCGGTATCGACTAGGTGAACAGAGTTTTATTTTAATACCAGGAGGGCAAAGGTTATTTGTTGGCACTCCGCATACACATGATTCGCTATACACAGATATTAAAAAATTGGGTGCAAAGTGCTTGGTGCTGAAAATGTACGAAAAAGAAAAACGCTTTGAGAGCGTATCAGAAGCTATTGTTGATTTTGATCCAGTCTATGTTTTTAGTGGCATCGGTTCACAAGCCAAACTTTTGAAAGAAGGGATTAACTATAAGTGGATTAAACAGGGCAATGTATACAAGATCATTTTCACTGAAAGTCATTATTTGATTGATGTCTATGGTGAAGCTTTATGGCCTGAAAGATTTACACCTCAGGTCATGGAAGAACGCCGCCGTGAGTGTCGTACGATCAATGAATGGGATTCACAATATCAGCTTCATGCGAAGCCTATAGGTGATGTTCGTCTTGATCCTGACAAGATGATTCCTTATGACTGCGAACCTGTTTTGAGACGTGCAAATGGTCGCTACATTATTCTGCTTGGTGAGCGTCAAATTGTGGGTATCACTATGCGGTGGGACCCGTCATCTGGAAAGCTGAAATCCGATATTTCCTCAGTTGCTCTAGTGCTTCATGATGATTTTGGTAATAAGTATTGGCATAGATCGGTAGCTCTCACTGGTGAAGTTGTCACTCATGATCCACAAGGAAACATTATTGGTGGTCAGGTATGGCAGTTATGCGATTTGATAGAGCAGTTCAATGTGCCAGGCATAACCATTGAGACGAATGGTATTGGGAATTTTGCACCAGCCTCACTAAAAGGAGCATTGAAAGCAAGACGAATCCGTTGTGGTGTTAATGAGGTACACAATTCAGGCAGTAAGAATAAACGGATATTGGAAGCTGTAGAAGGCCCACTAATGTCAGGATTGTTATGGGTGCATACCTCAGTAATAGATACACCAGAAGAGGGAGAAAACAGCTCTAGACAATACAAAAATATGCGCATGTTTAATCCAGCAATTTCAGATCAAGCTGATGATGATCTGGATTCTTTAGCTGGAGCTATAACAGATTCACCTGAACGCGTCGGAAAAATACACAGAACTAATGAAGTGAATGAGCGCCCTAATTGGAGAACAGACGGTGGTGTTGCAGAAGCCACCTTGGACTTTAACGATTAGGGGTAAACCATGGCTGTACCAGAGCAAACACCATACATTGAGCACATTGCAAATGGAGTTACAACATCCTTTGCTTTGGAGTTTGAATGCAAAGATAAAGAGCATTTGATTGTATTAGTGGATAATGTAGAACCCAATGTGGGTACATGGTCCTTAGCTAATGGTTCCGTTGTATTTGGGACAGCACCAGCGAATGGGAAAATCATTTCGATTCAGCGCAATACACCATTCCGACGTGATACAAACTTTCAAAGTTATGACAACTCACTGCGTCCAGCCACAATTAATAAAGATTTTGATTGGATCTGGTATAAGTTACAAGAACTTGGAGTAGCTGACTGGATTTTAAGTAATCGTATTGATGCATTAAAAAACTATGTAGATGATCGTGACGATGAGTTACGATCATACCTGATGGAAGAGATCCGCAAGCAAGGTGTGGCGCTTGATCAGCTAGAGGACTATTACAATTATTTAATGGAGCGTCTTGCTCAGATTGCAGTTGATAAGGGATGGGATGCTTCTTTTGTTGTTGATGGTGATAAGACGCAAAAGCAAATCAATGATGAGCAAGCAATACTAAATAAAAAATCAATTATTAAAGTAAGTAATATACAAGCACTTTCTAATATAGCTCAAGTTGAAGATCAGCAAAAAGTTATTGTTACATCTTACTATGATGGTTGGGCAGCGTTGGCTGAGGGGCCGACCGGAGGGGGAGAATTTGTTTACGATATAGCTCGATCCAGTGAAAACGATGGCGGCAGCGTAATCAATGGGTGGGTGCGCCAAGAATTTAAAGATATCCGAGATTTCGGAGCAAGATCAGGTTTTGATTCAACTCAAAATATCAAAGCAAATCTTCGATATTTAAAAAAAATTAGAGGAGGTGACTTAGTTACACCAAGAGGTGATTTTATTATCTCTGAGCCTATTGATATGGGCGAGTATTGTGTCACTAATTTAAATACCCAAGGCCCTTATCCTTATATTCTTGTAAATATCAATTTAAAAGGCGAAGGTTTTAGCACGTCAAAATGGCTATGGGCCGGTGGTGACGGATCAGGTGGATATGGTACTTGTTTGCTACTTCGAAGCCGGTCGGAAAGCGGGCAAGAGATTTACTATTACGGTGCAGTTAGTGATTTAGGCCTTGATGTAGTTAATCTGGACGGTAAAAAAGGTCATGTTGGTGGTTGGCCTATAATGAATCGCTTTTCTACAATACAATCTACTTTGGCAGGCTGTAATCCCGTATCAGGAAGTATGGCTGCATACCCAATAGCAATCGATAAAGTAAACCCTCAACAGGGAGCTTCTTGTGGAATTTATCTTCGTGGAATTGCCTCTGCCTCTTTAAAGCGTACTCAAGTAAGAGGTTTTGCATTTGGATATTGGGGTGGGGTTGGATATGGGACAGCAATTGATGGTATTACAGCAAGGTGGTGCTTGGTCGGGTTTGCATTTCGAGATGCGATTACTACAACCACTCCAATTAACTCAATTTTTGAAAAGTGTGCAGTAGGAGTAATGTTCCAAACTACTTCACATGTAGGCTTAGGTCCTGGATGTGTAGTCCAAGGTAATTACGCAGGTTGTGATGTTCTGTTTCACTCATGGAACAGACGGGTGCGCTTTGATAACGTGTATTTTGAAGCAAGCGTTAAAGGTATTGTTATTCGTACCGACTCAAGCGGTCAATACCGTAATAGCGAAATTACACTCAAGAACTGTACTGGTGTTCAGTTGGATGTGGATATTGCTGCCATCTCCGAAATGTATCTCGAAGATAACCATATTCAATCCACACAGTTTAATGCGACTGGCACTGGATTGCCTGATGCAGAACAGCATTATGCGGTGCGTGTGAAAAATAACTTCTCATACAATAATTCAACTGGCGAGCGCCGTAAAATGCTCTGGAATAACTGGAATATTCCAGACAAATATTTATACTGCGAAGATACAATGCAGATCACAGGTTTTGATTTTCCACGTATAGACACAATTTCGTCCGGGTCCAAATCTTCGGCTGTAAAAGTTCAATCGGGAATGGTTAACAATGATTTTGTTTTATCCATCCCTAACGCTCGCGCAGCATGCGTACTAAAACTTGAGGGCGTCGCTTGTCGTTATGGTGACGATTTAAAAGACTTACTTTACTTTACATGCGCGGTTGCTGTTACTCGACAACCAAACGGCGCGGCAATCGCGGAGGTTGGGGCGCTTACTTCAACTTTGATGGCTGTACAAGCGACTGGCATATCTGTTGGATCTCCTGCTGTTGTGACCGCAGTCGTGTCAGGTGCTGCTAATGCTGTAAATACAATTACCATTAAAGCGTCTAAAAGCGCATCGGGGGGTAATAGTGCAATACAGGTTATTGATGCGAAGTTATTGACTGTACTAGGGACTCTACAAATGAATAAAGTATAGGCTTTTTTATGTCTATTAAAGTGGACTACTTGTTTATACAATACGGGCTAAGTAGTCCATCAAATTAAAATTATGCAATTTAGAAATGATATTCAAATACTCAGAGGATTGGCAGTAGCATTTGTTGTGCTATTTCATTTAGAGCTCGCTGGATTTTCTAGTGGATTTTTAGGAGTTGATGTTTTTTTTGTCATCAGCGGATTTCTTATGGCTGTGTTGTACAAGCCTAACCATAAAAAGGAGTTTTTTGCAAAAAGAGCAAAGCGCCTACTTCCAAGTTATTTTGTAGTTGTCTTTTTGACTTTATTGTCATCATTATTTTTTATCTTGCCAAGCGAGCAAGGTCAGGTCATTGAACAATCAATTTATAGCTTATTCTTTGCTAATAATATCGGGTTTTGGCAGCAAAATTCTTACTTCAGTAAGAGTGATTTCAATCCACTCTTACACCTTTGGTCTTTAGGTGTTGAAATACAATTCTATTTAATAGTGCCACTGTTGGCATGGTTTTTTAGAAAGTCTTTAGCGTTTTTTATTCTTGCTCTAGTTGGCTCTTTTTTAGCTTGTGTCTTTATATTGGGGGTTTCTCCAAAAACATCATTTTTCATGATGCCGTTAAGGCTGTGGGAATTTTTAATTGGATATGGCGCTGCATACTATTTAACAAATAAAGGCTCCGTAAAGTATCAAAACAATATTTTAGGAAGTCTTTCTTTATTTTTAATTATCTTAATACCATTTCTTGTGAAGATCGACGGTAACTCATTTAGTCGAATCATGGGGCATCCTGGCTTTTTTGCTCTTGTAATCTGTATCGCTACAGCAGGAATTTTAGTATTCGGCTTGCCAAAAATACTTGAAGAAAATCTAATTTCTAAAGCATTGATTCGTCTTGGTGAATATTCATATTCAATTTATTTAGTTCACTTTCCACTGATTGTAATATATTTATATCAACCATTTTCGGGAACAATTTTACATCCAGAAAGCTTTGTCGAAAAAGTTGTGCTACTAATTTTGATTTCTATTTTTTCTTTTGTATTGCACAATTTTGTAGAAAAGAGAAAGATAACCTCTATTAAGAAAATTTATGCAATCTCATTTATTGGAGTTTTTGTACTTTCTTCTTGTGCAAGTGTCAGTAATAGCAAATTGTATTCAGAAAATGACATCAAAATCTTTAATGGTTTAGTTGATAGAGATAGCTATAGATGTGGGAAATTATTTAGACTTACTAATTCTGGTGAAATAGTATGTAAAATCAATGAAGGAAAGATGTCTAATAATGTTTTATTGCTTGGAAATAGTCATGCAGATTCTATTAAGAATACATTTAAAGAGGTTGCTGAAAGTCATAACTATAATACATATTTCTTTGTTAGCAATACCCCTATGATTGGCAAAGATACCCCAGCAAATATAGTTATAAAAGAAGCAGTAAAAATTCAGGCTGATAAGATTATACTTCATTATAAGTCTGAAACAATTGATATAAATAATTTAAGCGAGCTGATTCGATTGGCTGAAAAAAATAATATAAATATTATTCTTATTGAGCCTGTTCCTATTTATAAAGAGTCTATCCCGAAAACACTTTATAATGGTGATAAAGTCAATTATACAGTTAAGCAGTATATGATTGATAATCAAAGGCTTAAAGAGCATATTGATAGCTATAAAAAAGATCATACGAATTTTTATAATTATGAGATAACATCATCTTTATGTAATGATAATGAATGCAAGATTGTATCTGAAGATGGCAAACCTTATTATTTTGATGAAGATCATTTAACCCTTACTGGTGCTAAAAAACTTAAACCTATCTTTGAAAAGATTTTTATAAACTAATCACCCAACAAACCACTACCAACCCTGATCTCTAATAAAGATCAGGGTTTTTTATTGCCTAAAAAATTAGGGGGGGCGAGATGTCTGAAACAACAGGGCAAGCAATTGCCGAAGCGAGTGCGGGAGTTACATCGATTTCAACCAAAGCGACAGTTGGGGGATCAATAGCGGGGTTATCGGGGAAGTTTTTGGGATTAGACCCTGTTACCGCCTTTGGTTTGGCAATCGCTCTTATTGGCCTATTGGTGAGCTTTATGAGCTTTTTAGTTACCTGGTACTACAAGCGCCAAGAAAATAAGCGTGCAGATCAGCTCCATCAAATTGCGCTAAGAAAAGCGAATGGTGAATGCAATGTCAAATAAAGCCAAGATAGCTGTAACCATGGCAACCGTGATTAGTTTAGGTGGTGTTGCTTGGACGCAAAGCCGAGAAGGGACTGTACTAAAGCCTTATTACGATAGTGTCAAAGTAGCAACTATTGGCACTGGAACAACGGTCTATCCAAACGGCAATATAGTCAAAATCACTGATCCACCAATTACCAAGAAACAAGCCGCTGAATATCTACAATTCCACATGAACAAGGATGCCAAGATTTTCAATAAAACTCTTGTCGGTATTCCGCTTTCTCAAGCTGAGTATGATTTGTATATGGACTTCACATATCAGTTTGGCACTGGCGCATGGTCGCAATCTTCCATGCTTCGTAACTTGAAATCACGCAACTATGTGCAAGCCTGTAAGTCGCTATTGAAGTGGAAGTATGCAGCAAAGCGCGATTGTTCAATCCGTTCAAATAACTGTTATGGCGTTTGGACTCGACAGCAAGCGCGCTATGAAAAATGCATGGGGGAAAACTAGATGCCCTTACTTTATTGGATTTGGAATAACAAGCGCTGGACTATCATCATTCTGCTTTTGATCTATGGATTCTTTCAAACATGGCAATCCAATTCACTGGCAGGTGATCTGAACAAGGCAAAGGCTGATTGCAAACAAAGGTACAGCAAGAAGTCGATAAGGCGGTGAAGCCTTATAAGGATGCAATCATAAATGCCAAAGAACAGAAGGCTATTACTGAAAAGGCTTGGTCGGATAAATATATTGAGGTAGAACAAAATGCGATTAAAAAAATACAAGATGCGAATGCTGCCGCTCGTAATGCTGACTTGGCTGCTAGTGGGTTGTCAAAGCAACTCAGTGAAGCAAACAAACGTCTGTCCACAGTTTCCCGTCAAACCATCATTGAGTACACCATTACCAACAGTGAGTTATTCGAAGCATGCACAGCAGAATATCGAAGTATGGCAGAAAAAGCAGATGGGCACGCAGTTGATGTCGAGCGATTAAGTGAGGCGTGGCCTGAATAAAATAAAATGTGCACCTTGTTCTGAGGTTGCACATTTAATGTATGTGATGAAAATTTTATTAGGTATGAGATGTAGAATTTATTCCGGAATCTTTAAACCGTTCATGCAGTATTCTTGGATTTGATTATGAAGTTCAATTGTTTCATCTAGCCAATCATCATAGGTTGTAATAACAGTAATATCACCTATAGTTGCACGAAGCTGGTCTTTTTGGAAAATATTTAAAATTTCATTAATATCAATAATAAGGCTTCTTTTTCTAGTATCTGAATACTTTCTAATTATATTGTAGTGTTTTAGAGAAGAGTCTTCCCCAGAAACTCTGTTGTCAGATAAAACACGCTCGTAATAAATTCTGTATCTTTTCAAAAAAAGCTCTTCATAAAAATGTAAAAAGCAAAAGCAATGCTTATCAAATCTATTGTAGAGGTCTGTTAGAGAACCGTCATTTTTAAAGTGACTATAGATCTTAATGTTAGGGTATAGATTTATTAAGGATTTAAATATATCCAATCTTTCACCTTCAAGGTAGCTAGTCTTAACAATTAAGCACTTATCAATATGTTTTAAATTGTTTGAATCTGATCTTATTTTTATAAGCTCTGTATAGATTGGTTTTAATTCTGAAAGAATACTTTGTAATAAGTTAGTCTCAATCTCAAATCTTTTTTCATCTCGCCAATCATTAAATAATTTTGAAGCAATATAGGCAGCAATTAAAGTTGTAATGCCGCCAAAAAAACTAGAAGAAGTAGAAAGAGAGTCTTTTAGTGGAATTATTGTTTTACTATCTGCACTTGAGTAAAACCAGAAAATAAATCCAAATAAAAGAAGGCATACAAATGTTGTGACTAGAAAGATTGTAGAAACTAAGCGACTAAATTTCATATTCTTATAAAAATAAAAAACTTATATCAGTATTTCTATTTCCTAACAACCTTAGCATCCTTCCAAAACTCTCCACGCCTACGCACTAGAAAAGAGCTTGCAATGCTTTCAGCATGAAACACCTTAGCATCACCCTTATCATCGACCCAAAACCATTCAGGTTGATAGACCTGTTGAATGTCTGAAAAATCATCGTATTCCAGTATTTCTTGTGTTGCATCTCGATAGGCAAGCCACTTGCCATCTTTGGTGATGTAGGCCATTAAATATCCCTCAAAGTACAAACTTCACAATTTATTCAATAATCTTTTTCTTTTCATAAACAATATACAGTACGTAGGTATAACTGTAACACATGCAATATTCCGAACCTATAATATGGTGGTATAGTGCTCTTGCAGATTAGCCGACCCAAGAGAATTTTGAGTCGGTTTTTTGCTTCTAAGATCTGTGGATAACTCATTCGTAACACCAAAAATACACCAATAAGATGCAACTTGCTGATTATTATAAGGAGTATCTATACAATGATTTTAGTGACTGGTGGTTTAGGCTTTATAGGCTCTCATATTGCTTTGAGCTTTATGGCGCATGGGCAAGAGGTCATTATTGTAGACAATTTATCCAATGCGAACTTACAAACTCTTGAACGATTAGAATTTATTAGTGGCATGTACGTGCCTTTTGTCAAAATTGATATACGAAATACGCCTGCTTTAAACAAAGTTTTTGAGCAGTATTCCATCGATGCAGTGGTGCATGCAGCAAGTTTTAAATCGCTTGAAGAATCTGTACTGAAGCCTTTGGAATACTATAACGATAATGTTAGTTGTATCATGAGTTTACTGCGCGCCATGCAGCGCACAGGTGTCCGAACTTTGGTTCATCTCTCCAGTCTTGCGGTCTATGGTGAATCCAGCCTACACCTAGAAGAAGATTTAGAACTGAATTACGGCTATCCAAACCCGTATATCAAGTCGCAGCAAATGGTCGAAGAAATTATTCGAGATACAGCAAAAACGGATAATGAATGGAAAATTGCAATTTTAAGAATGGGCAATGTCGCAGGTGCATTTGAAAATGCGATGCTCGGAGAACTGTTCCCTCCTTTACCGAAAAATATTATTCCACTGCTGATGCAAGTCGCCGCAAAACAGCGTGATCATATTGAACTTAGAAAAAGTGCACAAACCGAAGATCATACTGTAGAACGTAGTTTTTTACATATCCTCGATGCCTGTGATGCGATTGCCGCTTCGTTACAATGGTTAAGCACTCAACAATTTGCTTGTGAAGCTTTTAATATTGCAGGTCAAAGTGTGTCGATACAGCAGTTGGTTGAAAAAGTTGAAAACGTGACGCAAAGTGATATTGCTACAGTCGATGTGGTGGATTCGAACATTGTGGAATTAGATCAGGTCGCAGCAGAGTGTAGTAAAGCGAAAAACGTTTTACACTGGCAAGCGAAACGCAGTTTAGAACAAACCCTTGAAGATGGATGGCGTTTCTACCGACAAAGTCTAGATGGCCGTTAATTAATTTACTGATAACAATTATCATTTACATATTTTTACTTAATCATTAAGATAAGGAAAACAAGCGCAAAATAATCATTTTGCAATTCACTTAAAAGGAAGAGGTTAAAATGCAAACACGTATTGAACATGACACGATGGGCGAAGTTGAAGTACCGAGTGAAGCACTTTGGGGTGCTCAAACTCAACGTAGTTTGCAAAATTTTAAAATTGGCAGTGAACGTCTACCACGTCCAATGATTCGTGCCATGGGCTTAGTGAAAAAAGCAGCAGCATTAACCAATGCTGAGCTCAACCAAATTCCACAAGAATTGGCGCAATACATCGTCGGTGCTGCGGATGAAGTGATTGCAGGGCTGTGGGATAGTCAGTTTCCTTTGGTGGTATGGCAAACTGGTTCAGGCACACAAAGCAACATGAACTGTAATGAAGTGATTGCCAATATCGCTAATCAGAAACTCGGTAATCCCTTAGGTGCACAAAAACCTGTACACCCGAACGATCACGTGAACCGTGCTCAGTCGACCAATGACTCTTTCCCAACGGCGATTCATGTCGCAGCAAGTATTCAGATCAATGAATTACTGATTCCTGCGGTTACCCAGCTTCGAGATACTTTAGAGGCAAAGTCTCAAGCATTTTCAGACATCGTCAAAATTGGCCGAACACATTTACAAGATGCGACACCCTTAACCTTAGGCCAAGAATTTAGCGGTTATGTTTCCCAGCTCGATCATGGTTTAAAGCGTTTACAACAAGCACTTTCAGGCTTGTATGAGCTGCCTTTAGGTGGAACGGCTGTAGGTACAGGGCTGAATGCTCATCCTGATTATGCAGAAAAATCAGCGGAGCAACTGGCACAGTTGACAGGATTACCTTTTGTGACTGCACCAAATAAATTTGAAGCATTGGCTGGGCGAGATGCAGCAGTGTTTGCTTCAGGTGCATTAAAAACGCTTGCGGTAAGCTTGAACAAAATTGCCAATGACATTCGCTGGTTGGCAAGTGGTCCACGTTGTGGTTTTGGCGAGTTACGTATTCCTGAAAATGAACCAGGCTCAAGTATTATGCCGGGGAAAGTGAACCCGACTCAAAGTGAAGCGCTGACTATGGTGGTGGCTCAAGTCTTAGGCAATGACACCACGATTAATGTTGCAGGCGCATCGGGTAACTTTGAGTTGAATGTGTTCATGCCTGTGATTGCATTCAATTTGTTGCAGTCGATTCAGCTTTTGGGTGACGCATGTAATAGCTTCAATGATCACTGTGCAGTAGGCATTGAACCGAACCGTGAAAAAATTGACCACTTCTTACATGACTCATTGATGTTAGTTACGGCTTTAAACCCAGTGATTGGCTATGAAAATGCAGCGAAAGTTGCCAAAACAGCCTATAAAGAAGGCAAAACATTAAAACAGGTGGCTGTAGAGTTGAACTTAGTCACGGCTGAGCAGTTTGATGAAGTGGTGCGTCCAGAGCAAATGATTTCCCCAAATGTAAAATAGTCCTTGGACCAGATGCTCAACTAAAGAGCAAATGAACATCAGCGGTTTTTATCTTTGGGCGAAGTCGGTACAATGGTCGACTAAAGATAAACTGCTGATGAGTTACCATGCTTGATATTTATTTGACAGATGTTCAGAAAAACGTGCAATTTAACGATTATCCGGGTGAACATCCTGTTAAATTTGTTTTAAATTTTAAAAAGATTTTCCCAAGTGTTATGGAGTTATTGCTTCCTGTACTACCTGAAAATGAAAATCTTGAAGAAATGACATGGGAATCAACTACGGCTGACTTTGAACTTTTCAAACTGTTGTTGAGTGGTTGGGGCGTGATTGAATTACGCTTAAACGCGATCAAACAGTTTAAAGATAAAGATTTTGCAGATGCTCTAGTGAAACGTGCACAACAAAAGCGCAAAGAATTTGCAAAAGCACAGCAACAGTTGAAAACAGTTGAACTTGATTATTTATTTATGCATGAGATTCATGCATTGATCGATGCAGAATTGGTTGAACTGGGTGAAAAGTTCTATTTACCCGTTCTTCGTGACTTATGGAAAAATAAAATTCCAACTCAAGTCTTAGAAGCCAAATTTTAAGTCATTCAAAAAATCCTCCAAATGGAGGATTTTTTATATCGATAGCAAAACTATGTATTTGCGAGCACAAGAAAGTATTTAAACTGCATCTAAAGCACTAAATTTTATTATTTGGTCAAATATTGGAATTAATATTGCTTGATACATTGCGTCATCATTCACAGTATAACCGTAAGGATTTTATAATATGTCAAATCAGTTCATCGACTTAATCACAAAGCGTCGTACCATTTATGCCATTGGTAAAAAGGTCGAGCACAGCCCTGAATTTTTAACTGATTTGATTCAAACTGCCATTAAACAAAGCCCATCATCGTTCAATTCACAGTCATCTCGGGCGGTGATTTTGTTTAATACGCAACATGAAAAGTTTTGGAATTTTGTGGCTGAAAAGCTGAAGTCTTATGCTAAAGATGAAGAAAGCGCGGCTAAAACAACGGCAAAAATGGCCAGTTTTGCAGCAGGTGTAGGAACAGTTTTATTTTTTGAAGATTTAGATGTAATTCAGAACCTACAAGAGCAATTTCCATCTTATGCTGAAAATTTCCCAGTATGGGCAGAGCATTCAACTGCAATAGCGCAGTTTGCAACTTGGACTGCATTACATACCTTAGGTTTAGGTGCATCTTTACAGCATTACAATCCAATTGTAGATGAAGAAGTCCATGCTGAGTGGGATGTGCCTGCAAGTTGGAAACTGCGTGCACAACTAGTCTTTGGTTCGGTTGAGGGCGAAGCTAAAGAAAAAGGCTTTGTGGATGATGCTGTACGCTTTAAAGTCTTCAAATAATCAATGAAAAAGCCGCTTTATATGGAGCGGCTTTTTTTAGGATTAGTTTTTACAGATCGACTACTTCTTCATTTTTCGGTAGTCACTTGGGCGAATAGGGCGGGTGCCGCGCCATAAACCTTTCTTGTGCTTTTTCGCATGGCTTTGTAAAGCATTCATATGTTTCAAATGCTTTTTATCCTTAATATAGTCCTCATAGACCCATGCTGCACCACGTTTGACCATCTCCTCATTCATACTTCTCCGAAAACGATAGATTTCACCTACACAACGACCGTAACGATCAATGTCTGTAATGCGAACACGAACCACTTTCCGATAAACCATTTTTTTGATTAAGCGTTTGGATTCAGGCCCATAGCTTTGAGTCGACTCAGGCGCATCAATATAGGCAAAGCGTAATTTGGTTTCAGAGCGTCGAAAGTTAAACCGATAACATGTCAGTGTATCACCATCACTTATAGCCGTAATTCGGCACCAATAGGTTTTACCTTTTTTAAAGGGATGGAGAAATTGGCTGAGAGCATTTTGTATTTTATAAAAAGTAAATACCAGTATCAGGCAAAGGGCGAAGCCAATACCGATGAGCCAGCTATTGGGCAGGTGATCAAACATAGAG
>RCUQ01000065.1_pt1 | contig 137034 bp, 125 predicted proteins | sample 2166351 | NCBI WGS metagenome assembly RCUQ01 (sample SAMN09932597, study PRJNA488358) | compost metagenome | feature: garden; material: soil; isolation source: compost soil in acetonitrile-enriched culture | place: Germany: Experimental Botanical Garden Goettingen | collected 2016-01-27
CGACGAGCGCGAGCAGACCCTCAACCAGCTGCTCGTCGAGATGGACGGCTTCGAGCCCAACCAGTCGGTCATCGTCATCGCGGCCACCAACCGCCCCGACATCCTCGACTCGGCCCTCATGCGGCCCGGCCGCTTCGACCGTCAGATCGTGGTCGATCCGCCCGATCTCAACGGCCGCGAAGCCATCCTCAAGGTCCACGTCAAGAACAAGCCCCTCGCCGAGGGCGTCGACCTCAAGGTCCTCGCTCGCCGCACCCCGGGCTTCTCGGGCGCCGACCTCATGAACATGGCCAACGAAGCCGCCCTCATCGCGGCCCGCAACAACCGCAAGGAAGTCATCATGGAGGACTTCGAGCAGGCCATCGATCGCGTGATCGCCGGACCTGAGCGCAAGAGCCGGATCATCTCCGACAAGGAGAAGGAGATCATCGCCTACCATGAGGTGGGTCACGCCCTGGTCTCCAAGGTCCTCCCCCATGCGGATCCCCTGCACAAGGTCACCATCGTCTCCCGCGGCATGGCCCTGGGTCTCACCATGACCATCCCTGAGGAGGACCGCGTGCTCACCAGCCGCGCCCAGCTGATCGACCGCATCACCATGATGCTGGGCGGTCAGGTCGCCGAGAGCCTGATCTTCAACGAGATCACCACCGGCGCCTCCAACGACCTCGAGCGCGCCACCGACCTGGCCCGCCGCATGGTCACCGAGTGGGGCATGAGCGAGGCCCTCGGTCCGCTCACCTTCGGCAAGCGTCAGGCCCATGTCTTCCTGGGCCGGGACTTCGGCGAAGACCGTAACTACTCGGACGCCGTGGCCAGCATGATCGACACCGAGGTCCGTCGGATCGTCGAGGACTGCTACGCTCGGGCCCGGGACATCCTCACCACCCACAAGGACAAGCTGGTGGCGATCTCCCTGGAGCTCATCAAGCGGGAAACCATGGACGCCGACGAGTTCGACAAGATCTTCACCGGTCCGGATCCGGTCTACGCGTAACGCAACCCGTCGAGGGGCGGCTTCGGCCGCCCCTTTTCTTGTGAAGCCATGACCCTGACTGAAGTCGCCTCGCTCTTCAACCTTTCCGGCATCGCCGTGGTGCTCATCCTCTCGCTGGTGATGCTCTGGCGTCACCCGTCCCCCTTCTTCTCGTGCCTGGACGAGCGCTTACGTCGCCATGGTCGCCGTGCTCGCGTTCGACATCCTCGGAGGCCACTTCGGGCGTACCGCGCCGTTGGTTGCCCTCCACGCGGCTTCGGCGCTCACGACGGCCGGCTGCCTCTACCGGGTAGGCCGCATGCTCCGCGGAGCCTCGCTGGATCCGCGCCTGATCGCCGCGGCCGCCCTCGTCGGCGCGACCGCGACCGGGTTTGCGACCGTCGCGGGCCTCCCCTTCCCCTGGGTCATCGCCCCCATCGCCTTCCTCGTCGTCGCAGGAAATCTCTTCCTCGGCCTGACCCTCATCCTTCCGGGCAAGGACGGCAAATCCGCGCCGCTGCTGGGTATTCCCTTCTTCCTCTTGGGCCTGCTCATCTTGACCTATCCGGCCCTCATGGTGACGCCCTTCTTCTGGCTCGGGTACTGGGCCATGGGCCTCTTGAACGTTCTGGTCGGGGTCGGGATGACCGTCTACCTCCTAGAGGCGGCCTACGCGCGTCTCCAGGCCCAGCACGAGCAGTTGCTTCGCCTGGAGCAACTCAAGCGGAGCTTTCTCAGCACGGTCAGCCACGAGCTGCGAACCCCGCTCACCGGCATGGTCGGAAACCTCGAGTTGCTCGAGGACGGGATTGGCGGAAAGCTCTCTCCCGCCCAGGAAGCCTACGTTCGGGAAGTTCAGCGGGGAGCCACCCAGCTCACGGAACTGGTGGAATCCCTGCTGGATACCGCTCAGATGGAGGCCGGCGCCTTCAGAGTCAAGCGTGAAGCGGTGGATCTCAATGTGCTCCTGCCCCAAGCCTGCCAGGCGATCGCCGGTTGGGCTGCCCAGAAGCGTCTGAACCTTGAATTGAGCCTTGAAGCCGAGTTGCCGTTGGTCCAAGGCGATGCGCTCCGCCTCTCCCAGGTCATGAGCAACCTCTTGAGCAACGCGGTGAAGTTCACGCCGGAGGGAGGAACCCTCCGGATCTCGGCCGCAGCGACTCCCGAGGGCGTGAGCGTCACGGTGAGCGACACGGGCATCGGCATTCCCGTCTCGGCGCTGCCGCAAATCTTCGAGCCGTTCTTCCGGGTGGATTCCGGCCTCACGCGCCAGCACCGGGGCTCCGGACTAGGTTTGCCCATCGTGAAGACCCTGGTGGAGGCCATGGGCGGCACGATCGCCGTATCAAGCCAGCCTGCCCATGGCAGCACCTTCCGCGTGACCATGCCCCTGGCGGACGTGGCGTGCGTCCCGCTATCATAGAGAGCCTTTCCCCGACGCCCCTGGAGGCAGCGCCTGCTAACCGAACCAGGAGATCCTTCAGGAGGACCGCATGACGCGCCATTCCCCCGCCATTCACTACTGGGCCCTCTACGACTTCGCCAACACGCTCTTCGCGATGAACGTGGTCTCGCTCTACTTCGCGCTCTGGGTCACCCAGGACATGAAAGCGCCGGACCTCGCCTACTCGGTGGCCGCCTCCGCCTCCTTGCTGGCCGTGGCGCTGTTCTCCCCCACCTTCGGCGCCTGGTCGGACCGCCTGGGGCGCCGAATTCCCTTCATCGGCATCTTCACGGCGATCTGCTGCGCCACCATCGCCGCCGTGACGTGGGTGACAAACCTCTACGTGGGTCTGGGGCTCTTCATCGTGAGTGTCTTCGCCTACCAGATGGCGCAGGTCTCCTACAATGCCATGCTCCCTGAGCTGGCCGAGCCCCATGAGATGGGAAGGGTCTCCGGCTACGGCACGGCAATCGGCTACCTCGGCTCGATCGTGGGGGTGATCCTGATCATGCCCTTCGTCTCGGGCAAGCTCTTCGGCTGGGAAACTCCCATCCCGGCGGGGGGAAACACGGGGGCTTTCCTGCCGGTGGCCGTGCTCTTCATGCTCTTCTCGCTTCCGCTGCTGTTCGGCGTGAAGGACCGGGTGAAGCCGAGCCAGGAGGCCCGTCGACCGGGCCTGGGGCAGCTCGTGGCCTCCTGGAAGGCCGCCCGCCAGGTTCCCGGCATGACGCGATACCTCGTGGCCAACCTGCTCTTCTTCGACGCCCTCAACACGGTGATCGGCTTCATGGCCATCTACGCGACCCAGGTTCTGGGCTTCGACTCGGCGCGAAACGAGGTCCAGATGGTCCTGATGCTCGCGACGGCCTTCGCCTTCGTGGGCTCGTTCGGCTGGGGAACACTGGTCGATCGGATCGGCGCCAAGCGGGCCCTGGTCATGGACCTGGCCCTCTGGATCATGGCCCTCCTGGGCTTCATCGTGGTTCGCGACAAGGTGATCGCCACCTGGGTCCTCGCCCCCATGGTCGGCATCGCCATGGGCGGCACCTGGACGGCTTCGCGGGCCCTCTTGGCCAACCTGGCCCCCCCGGATCGCCAGGGAGAGTTCTTCGGCCTCTACTCGCTGGCCGGCAAGTTCGCCGCCGTCCTCGGCCCGCTCACCTGGGGCGTCATCACCTGGCTATTCGCCTCCATGCCCATCGGCAAGTACCAGCTCGCGCTCGGAGCCCAGCTCGTCCTGGTGCTGGCGGGACTCTTCCTCCTGGGGAGGGTTCCGGACCCGCACCGAAATGCGCGACCGTTATCTTCGCAAGTCGGCTAAGCCTCGCCTAACGCTCTCCAGCGCCTTTCGGAGGCCTGAAAACGCCAAAAAAACGAGTGCCCCCTTGCCTAGCGACTCCCCCTGGCCCTCGGGGCAGATCGGTTGCTTGAGGGGCCTACACGGGCTCATGTTGCAGCAGCAGACGTCTCGGGGGTTTGAGTAGGCCTGGGATTGCCAGATGAGCTAAGGCTTGGGGCCGAAGACCCCCCACCCCATGAGATTATCTTGGTTGAACCCCATGACCATGTAGCCGCGCGTGACGACGACTTGTCCGCGGCTATTGTCGAAACGCGAGGCCGTGGCAACCCCGGCCGCCAGGGGATAGTAGCCGATCCCTCCCGAGAAGTCGTAATTCGCTTTGTAGTTCGCGGTGTTGAAGACGGCATCTGCCGCGGCCCATGTGGCGACATCGAGACCGAGCATGTACGGATCACTCCGAAGGTCTTCGCCGACCACTCCTCCCCAAGGGCTGGTGAGATGGTCATCAGGGCGCATGCGTTGGTAGAGATAGCGCATTTTTTGGGCAACGGGATACTGTCCATAATTCTGGGCCGCGTAGGTTTCGACCCTTCCTGCCACGGACATCAGTTTCTCTTGCATCCTCGAATTACCGGCTGCGATCATGGCCTGCTGATAGAGCAATATTCCCCCTGCGACCACCGTGACACCGATTACGATGGCTAAGGTGACTTCGATCAGGGTGAACCCTTCCTGCCTTGCGTTGGACATTGATGATAGTCTCCTTTTTTTCCAGTGATGACGGCGAATCAGGGGGATAGCTCACCGGACCCTCGTATAGTCTCGACTTCGACGCTACCTGTCAAGTAATTGTTAGGGGATCTTGGCAAATCCACCGGCATGCCGCCCGCATGAACACGCGATCGCGCTATACTGAGGGGATGCAAATGGATTCTAAGACTCTGAGCGTCCTGGAGTGGGGCAAGGTCATCGAGAGGCTGGCTGCCGAAGCCGCCACGATGGTCGGCAAGGATCGCTGTCAGGCCATCGACTTTCACACGGATCTCGAAGGGGTTTCCCACGCCCTGCGCCTCACGACCGAGGCCGACGAGTTGATCCGGATCACCGGAGGCTTCCCGCTGGGCGGGATCCGTGACATCCGCCAGGCCTTGCGCCGGGTCGAGCAGGGCGCCGATCTCGACGGCCCCGACCTCCTGGCGATCGCCGACACCATGGACGCCGCCCGCCGGATCAAGGCCTTCATGGCGGAGCATGCCGAGGCCGTCCCCGCCTTCGCCGAGCTTGCCGTTCCCGTGACCCCGCTGCCCAAGCTGGTCGCGGAGATCAAGCGTTGCTTCGACCTCAGCGGAGAGGTCTCCGACGACGCCAGCCCCGCGCTTCAGACCATTCGCCAGCGGATCCGCCAGTCCCAGTCCGGCATCCGCGAGAAGCTGCAGCGCATGCTCAACACGCATGCCCAGCACCTCCAGGAGTCGCTGATCACGGTCCGGGGCGATCGCTTCGTTCTGCCCGTCCGTTCCGATGCCAAATCGCAGGTGCCCGGCCTCGTCCATGACCAGTCCGCGAGCGGCTCGACGATTTACATCGAGCCCATGGCCGTGGTCGAGCTCAACAACTCCCTGTCGAAGGCCCGCCTCGACGAGCGCGACGAGATCGCCCGCATCCTCGAGCGCCTGACGCAACTGGTCCTCGCCGATCTCGAGGAGATCCACTGGACCCTCGACGCCCTGGCCGAGATCGACTTCACTGTCGCCAAGGCCCGCCTCAGCCGCAAGCTGGACGCCCGCGCGCCGCGCCTCAGCCGCGACGGCTTCACCCGCCTGTACTCCGCGCGCCACCCGCTTCTGGCCGCTCAAGAGGCCGAAGGGGGCCATAAGGTCGTGGCGATCGACATCGAGGTCGGCGGACAGGTCCCCATCCTCCTGATTACCGGTCCCAACACCGGCGGTAAGACCGTCTCCCTCAAGACCCTGGGCCTCGTGACGCTCATGACCCAGGCGGGGCTTCATGCGCCGGTGGCCGAGGGCTCGGTGGTCGGCCTGGTGCGCTCGATCTACGCGGATATCGGGGACGAGCAAAGCCTCGCGCAGTCGCTTTCGACCTTCTCGGGCCACATGACCAACATCATCCGGATCCTGGAACGGGCCGACCGCAAATCGCTGGTCCTGCTCGACGAGATTGGCGCCGGGACCGATCCCCAGGAAGGGGCGGTGCTCGCGCGGGCCATCATCGAGGAGTTCCTGCGCCGGAGCACGCGCCTGGTGGCCACCACCCACTACGGCGAGCTCAAGCTCATGGCCTACGAAACGCCCGGCGTCCGCAACGCCTCGGTGGAATTCGATGCGGCCAGCCTGCGCCCCACCTACCGCCTGCTGATGGGCGTTCCGGGCCAGTCCAACGCCGTTCTCATCGCGAGCCGCCTGGGCCTGCCGGCGGGAATCGTGACGCGCTCCGAGGAGCTCTTGAAGTCCAGCAAGGACGACTCGGCCCGGATCATCGGGGAGCTGGAGACCGAGCAGCATCAGGCGGCGATCGCCCGCCGCGAAGCCGAAGCCGCCCTGACCGAAGCCAAGCGCCTGCGAGAGCTTTACGAGGCCAAGCTCGGACGCTGGAACGAGACCCTCCACGACATGCGCGAGAAGGCCCGAAACGACCTCAACCAGGAGCTCAAGTCGGCCCGCGAGGAGATCACCGGCGTGATCCGCGAGCTGCAAGGCTCCAAGTCCTCGGCGTCCGCCCAGAAGGCCCGCGATCGGGTCGATCGGCTCGCGGCGGCGAAGGCCAAGGCCAAATCGACCAAGGAGCCTGCCGTTCGCGAGGTCTTGGTTGGCGAGAAGGTCTTCCTGCCGCGCCTCAACCAGATCGGCGTGGTCCAGACCCAGCCGGATGCCAACGGCGAGGTGATCCTCCAGGTGGGGATCATGCGGGTCACCGCCAAGGTCGCGGAGCTCGCTCCCGCCAAGGAAGCCCCCAAGTCCACCTCCAAGCCGCTGTCCAAGATCAAGATCGCCGGCCCCTCGCGCGCGAGCGCTCCGACGAGCATGCGCGAGGCCTCGCTCGAATGCGATCTCCGCGGCATGCTGGGCCATGAGGCGATCGGCGAGGCGGAAACCTTCCTCGACACGGCCCTCAGCCATGACATCAAGACCGTCACCTTGATCCACGGGGGCGGGACCGGAGCCTTGCGCAAGGCGATCCGCGAGTACCTGCGCGAGAGCCCCTACGTGGCCTCCTTCCGGCCCGGCTCCCAGGGCGAAGGCGGGGATGGCGTCACGGTCGTCACCTTGGGCTGATTTCCGCCCGGGGCGCGATCGTCGCAAGTTTAATGTCGAGATTGGATAGATTTAAATCCGCCTTAACCGCTGAGTCGCAAGATCCTCCGCCGGCGTCGCGATAGACCATGTAACGGCCGCAATGAGAGCGTGGCCCGATTGGAGGAAGCAGATGAGCAAGGTGGTTGGTTACCTCTGGATCCACCCGGAGCAGACGGGAGATGCCCAGCGTCTTGAAGCGGAGAAGCAGACCCTCGACGCTTACTGCAACGCGAACAACCTCGCCCTCGAGGAGTTCGCCATCGACTCCGGCGCCCTCGGCGCAGCCCTTGAGCGTCCCCGCATGAAGGAGCTCACCTCCAGCGAGCGCGGCACGGTCGTCGTCACCAGCCTGATCAGCCTCGGCCGTCGTTTCCATGACGTCGCCACCGTCCTTTCCGAGTTCAACCACAAGGACATCCGCCTGATCTCGGTCCAGGAGAACATCGATACCGGCCGCCCCGACGGTCAGCAGCTCCTCAAGATGTTCGTCACCATTCCTCAGGTCGCCAGCTGGGTGCGCCCCCCCAAGGAAGCCACCGCGACCCCCAAGGTCTTCGTTCGGGCCCGTGAAGTGCTCCACAACGGCGGCACCTGCCCCTACGGCTACTCGCTCGACGAGGCGACCAACCAGTTCGTCGTGAACGCCAAGGAAGCCGCCGTCGTTCAGCGGATCTTCCGGGAGCGCTCGCTGGGTCGCTCGCTCCGCCAGATCGCCAACGACCTGACCCGCGACGGCGTGGCCACCAAGCGTGGCGGCCGCTGGCAGGCCAACACGGTCAAGACCATCCTCGAGAACATCTTCTACACCGGCGACTACCAGTGCCAGAACCGGATCTACGAGAACGACCACGAGCCCATCATCTCCAAGGAGCTCTTCGGTCAGGTCAACCATTCGGAAGCCATTCTCCAAGTTTGCTAGCCGCAGGCGCTTCCTCGAACCCCATGCTCTCAATCCGAGGCGGGATCTCAGCCGAGATCCCGCCTCGGATTTTCTTTGGCGTGCCGTTCATCCTCCCGCTGAGCGCCTGAAAGGACTGTGGCGCGTGATAATGTTTGTGTGTGGTGGGTGAAGATCCTGTGATGATGCGGATTTGAAGGGTTTTTATGGTGTAAGATCACCAAGGTAGGCGGCTTTGGAACCAAGTGAGCTTGCTCTTGGTCAAGAGAAGTGATGCGGCCGGCTTGCGGCAGTGGAATGGAGACCGAATGAAGCGACTTTATGATCTGAATATCGGACCCAAGCTCTTCGTGGCGACGGGCACCACCTTGTTCATGATGATCCTCGTCCTGAGCAGCGCCATCTGGGGCATTCGCGAGCTCTCCCATCGGGCGGACGACGTGCGGCGCTATGCGGACGCCCGCGCTGCGCTGCGCCAGATGGAGGGCAGCGTCTACCGCCAGGTCATCGCCATGCGCGGCTACATCATCTCGGGCGATCAGGCCGGCCTCGAGGACATGGAGCCCGCCCGCCTCACCTACGAGCAGTCCCAAGGCACCGTGAGGGCCAACCTGCAAGACCCCGGGGATCTCGCAGCCCTTGAACGCCTGGAGGCCGCGCGCCTCGACGTCGAGCGCATGCTCACGCGCAAGCGCGACCTGCGCGCGCAAGGCAAGCTCCCTGAGATCGTCACGATCGAGCAAACCACGATGCCCCAGCTCTTCGAAGCCTTCACGGCGGCTCAAGGGGATCTCATGGGCCGCGTCGCCGCCAAGACCGAGATGGCGCTCACCAGGAACAAGGACCTGACCACCCTGCTCACGATCGTGCTCCTGCTCGCCGGCAGCTTCAGCCTGGTCTTCAGCATCGTACTCTCGACCCGTATCGCCAAGAGTATCGTCCTTCCCTTGAAGCGCCTGATCGCCACGACCGAGGACATGGCGCAAGGCCATTTCCCCGAGCGGGTGGACGTGGTCTACCGGGACGGAGTGGGCGAGCTCGCGCGCGCCTTCGACCAGATGTCCCGGACCATTCGGGGGATCGTCACCCAGGTCCGGGGCGTGGCCGGGACCGTCTCCGGGGGAGCGGATCAGCTCTCGGTCAGCTCCGAGCAACTCTTCCGAGCGGCGCAGTCCCAACTGACCGCCGTGGAGGAGACCTCGAGCACGATGGAAGAAATGGCGGCCTCGACGTCGCAGGTCGCAGGCAATGCTCAATCCCTCTCGCGGGCCGTCGAAGAGGCCTCCGGCAGCATTGCCGAGATGGCCGTCAGCATCCAGCAAGTAGCCAGCAACGCCGATACACTGGGCGCAGCCGTCTCGCAGACTTCGGCCTCGGTCGAAGAGCTGGCGGCGAGCGTGAAGCAGGTCGCCCGCAACGTGAATGACGCCAACGGCGTGGCCGAGGCGTCGGCTGAGGTCGCCGTGAAGGGCCGCCAGGCCGTGGATCAGACGATCGCCGGCATGACCCGTATCAACCAAGCCATGGCCGACGTGGTCGCCGTCATCGAGAACCTGGGCCAGTCTTCCGAGGAGATCGGCGCGATCATCGCGGTAATCGACGACATCGCCGAGCAGACCAACCTCTTGGCGCTGAACGCCGCGATCGAGGCGGCCCGGGCCGGCGAGCATGGCCGGGGCTTCGCGGTGGTCGCCGACGAGGTCCGCAAGCTGGCCGAACGTTCCGCCAAGGCCACGGGCGAAATCGCCACGCTCATCAAGGGGATTCAAAAGGAGACCGTTCAGGCCGTCGCGAGCACGCAGGAAGGCAACCTCGCCATCCAGCAGGGCACCTCGCTGGCCCAGACCGCCGGCGAGTCCCTGGGAGCCATCGTGACCTCGGTCCATGAGGTCACGGCCCTGATGGGACAAATTCGCCAGGCCACCCAGGAGCAGGACCGCGCGGCCGGCCAGATCACGGAAGCCGTCGGCGCAATGAACCGCCTGACCCATCAGGTCATGGAGGCGACCCGCGACCAGGCCAAGGGCTCCGAGCGCATCATCGCCTCCGTCGAGACGATGAACCGGATGACCCAGCAAGTGGCGCTGGCCTCCTCCGAGCAGAAGCAAGGCGGGGAGCAGGTCGTGAAGGCCATCGAGAGCGTCAACCGTTCGGCCCAGGAGGCCAATGCCGCCACGGGCTCGGTCTCGCAGGCGGCTACCGACTTGCAGCGTCAGTCGCAAGAGCTGCTGGAGGCGATCGCCTTCTTCCAGGACGACGCCTCCCGGCATGCGGAGCGCACGCTGCCGGCCGCACGCCCCTCGGCGCTCGCCGCCGCGCGCTAAGCCAAAAAGGAGTCGGGCCCCGGCAATTGCCGGGGCCCGACTCGATCAGAGGCTTACTCGAGGATGATCTTGAAGAAGGTCTTGCCCATGACGACCTCGTCATCGCTGGACAACCGCTCGGGGCTGCCGGGCAGGAGGCGGGGGCCCCGGTTGACGTAGGTCCCGTTGAGGGAGCCGAGGTCCTCCAGGTAGTAATCGCCGTCCTGGACGAAGATCCGGGCGTGCTTGCGCGAGATCTTGGCTTCGGGGTCGTCGCCGGTAAGGTCGATCTCCGGGAAGGAGCCGCCATCGGGATCCCAGCGACCGATATGGGTTTCAGCCGCCTGCTCTACGGGGAACTCCTTGCCGACGGTGCCGCCGCGCGTGATCACCAGCTTGGCGGTCGTCGAGGCGGTCCCCGAGCTGAGGCTCGGGGGGAGGCCGGAAGAAACGCCGGGGGCTACCTTATCGGAAGCGGGAACCGCAGCGTGGATCTCCAGCTTCGCTCCGCATTCGTCGCAGAACTGGACTCCCGCCTGATTTTCATGCGAACAACTCGCGCAGGTCACCATGATCGTCGCTATCTCCTTAGTGGGATCTTCGTTGCTTCAGGCCAGCTATCGCTGCCTTTCGCAACAGCCGCGTTTCCTAGCCTGCCGTTGCTACAGGTCAGCTTCGCTTAACTAACCGTTAGCCGCAGGCGCTTCGCAACAGCCGCGGGCGCTAGTTACTCGCCCAGCACGAACTTGAAGAAGGTCTTGCCCATGACGAGCTCGTCGTCGTTCTTCAGGGGGTGCGGGCTGCCGGGCAGGAGGCGGGGACCGCGGTTGACGTAGGTCCCGTTGAGGGAGCCGAGGTCTTCCAGGTAGTATTCGCCGTCCTGGACGAAGATCCGGGCGTGCTTGCGCGAGATCTTGGCTTCGGGATCGTCACCCGTGAGGTCGATCTCGGGGAAGGCGCCGCCATCGGGATCCCAGCGGCCGATGAGCGTCTCACCGGCGGCTTCGGCCGTGAACTCCTTGCCGACCGTGCCGCCGCGCGTGATCACCAGCCTGGCCGTGGCGACGGGGGCTTCCGTCAGCGGATTCGAGGGGGTATCGCTCATGGGATGCTTCCTCCTTGTGGGTGCTCTACATGTACTCGGCCAAGTGGACCAGGATGACGGTGATGTTATCCTCGCCGCCGCGCTGGTTGGCCTGGTTGACCAGCTGCTGCGCGGCAAGCAGGGGATCCCGGGAGCCCATGACGGTCTCATGGAGCTCCTCGTCGGAGAGGTGGCCGGTGAGGCCATCGCTGCACAGCAAGAGCCAGTCGCCGATCTTGAGGGGACGCTGGTAGATGTCCACCTCGACGTTGGGATAGCTGCCAAGCGAACGGTAAATCAGGTTGCGCTGCGGGTGGACGGCCGCCTCTTCGGGGGTGATCTGCCCGATCTCGACCAGGCGCCCGACCAGCGAGTGGTCGCGGGAGATCTTCTCGATCCCGTCCCGGTTGATGATGTAGGCGCGCGAGTCCCCGACGTGCCCGATGAAGACGTTCTGGCCGAAGACCAGGCCCGCGGTGAGCGTGGTGCCCATGCCGGAGAGCTCGGTGTTGTAGCGGCCGGTCTCGTAAATTCGGGTGTTGGCGTTCTTGATGGCCTGCTGGAGCGCGGCCCGGATCTCGGAGCCGGGGTCCTCCATGGACTCGCCCAGGGACGTGAGGGCCTGCTGGACGTAGGAGGTGACCTCGTCGACCGCCAGGGCCGAGGCGATTTCGCCGGCGTTGACGCCGCCCATGCCGTCGGCCACCACGTAGAGGCCCAGACCCGAGTGGTTGGACTGGGTGGTGAAGTTGAGCTCGAAGACGGCCAGCGAGTCCTCGTTGCCGGCGCGGTACATGCCGACGTCCGAGCAGTGGCCCACCCGGCGGATCGGGTTGTTGACCAGCGTCAGCAGCTGGGCCTTGAGCTCGTTGATCGAGCCGAAGCGCTCGTTGGGGTCGACTTCCAGCATCTTGCGGATGAGGCGCTCGACCTGCGGGTGGATGGTCGGCCGGAAGGCCGAGACGTCCGGGAAGTTGAAGCGGGTTTCTTCGTTGTCCCAGTAGGTATCGGGCGGATTGCCGGTCAGCAAGTAATGCCAGATGGCGCCCAGGGCGTAGATGTCGGTCCGCTCGTCGACCTTGCCGCCGAGGTGGCCGTGCTGCTCGGGAGCCGAGTAGCCATGGCTGACCTCGAAGGGGCCTTCGCCGGGCATGATGGCCGCGCGGTGGAAGCCCGTGAGGCGGACCCGCTGGCCGTCGGGGGTGACGACGATGTAGCGGGGCTGCAAGTCGAGGTGGAGGATCTGCCGGCGGTGGAGCTGGCCGACCGATTGGCAGAGCTGAACCATCCAGTCGATCGACTGCTGAACCGAGACGTTGATCTCGTTGCGCAGGAGGTAGGCCAGATCGCGGCCTTCCAACTGCTCGATGACCAGGTAGGCGCGGCCGTTCTCCTTGAAGACGTCGATCGCCTTGACCACGGTCGGGTAGGAGACCGAGCGCAGGATCAGGAACTCGTTCTGCCAGGGGTTGTCCGCGACCTTGTCGGACCATTCGCTCTGGGGCAGCTTCGAGGCGCGCGGAGCTTCGTCCGGCTTCTCCTTGATGATGACCACGAGGCCCGTCGCGCGGTCGACGGCTCTATAGAGGTTCGACGCGTTCTTGTACTCGAGGAAGCGCTCGATCTGATAGCGATCGGCCAGCGAGACTTCCGCGGCAAGCGGCGAAAGGGGGCCCAGATCTTGTTCCTTGACGGTGTTCGACACGGCGAGGCCTCCTTTCTAGGCGTTCAAGGCTTGCGCCGTGGACGACAGGCTGGGTTCCGGGGCTTGGCTAGCGGGATTGGCGGCGGGGCGCCCGAAGAACCACCAGCCGAGGACGCCCGCGAGGACGAGCAGGGCGGCGGAGGCCCCGACGATGGCCCAGAGCCAGGGCCGCGAGGGCGGAGGCTCGGTTCTGCCGGTCGGGAGCGAAAGGTTCATGGCCGTGGCGGCGCGTTCGTAGATCTGCGCGTTGGTGGAGGCATGGTGCGCCGCGATGTAGTTGCGGCAGACCGGGCAGAACTGCCGGGACTTGGAGATGTTTTCGCCGCAGTGCGGGCACTGCCGGACGGCATTGGAAGCCGAGCCGCCGAGGCGGATCAACTCGACCAGCATGTCGTCGCAGGACGTGTAGCGCTTGTCCATCTCGGCGTCGAGCGCCTTCATGACCATGTTCTCGGTCTCCTCGGAGACGGAGGGGTTCAGCTCGCGCACGGGCGGGAACGAGAAGGGGGGCTCGTTCTGCGGGTCGCGGCCGGTCAGCATGTAGTGCATGGTCGCGCCGATCGCGTAGATATCCGTGCGCGGCTCGACCTGGCCCCGGTACTGCTCCGGGGGCGCATAACCCTGCGTGCCGATCATGGTGCCGCGGGCCGAGGGATTGAAGAAGCGGGCGATGCCGAAGTCCACCAGGTAGATCTTCCCGAAGTTGGTCAGAATCAGGTTGGCGGGCTTCATGTCCCGGTAGATGATGGGCGGCTTCTGGTGGTGCAGGTAGCTGAGCACGTCGCAGACCTGGATGGCCCAGCCGATCACGGCGGATTCCTCGAAGGGCTGGTTGCCCTGCTCGTTGATGCGTTGTTCGAGATCCGTCCCGTTGATGTACTCCATCACCAGGTAGTGGCGGTTGGCCTCGGTGAAGCGGTCGTAGACCTCGGGGATCGAGTTATGCTTGAGGTTGGCGAGGAGATCCGCCTCCCGGTAGAAGTTCTGGGTGGCGATTTCGCGCTGCTCGGGGTCATGGAAGTGGTCGAGCATTTCCTTGACCACGCAGACCTTGCTCGAGAAGCGGGTATCGTTGGCGAGGTAGACCGCGCCCATGCCGCCTTGTCCCAGGAGCTGGGTGATGCGGTAGCGGTCTTGCAGGAGAGTGGACGGAGCAAGGAGGCCCCCCGAGCCCGCGGATCCCGCAGGCTGGGTGACGTGCGATCGGGACGCCACGGCCGTCACGGCGATCTTGAGCGGCTTGCCGCAATCAGCGCAGAAGCGATTCTCTGCTGAATTCTCGGCCTGACAGTTGGGGCAAAGCAAGTTCCCTGGACCTCCCAAAACCTACCAACCGAACAAGTTTAGCATGAATTGCCGATTGCCAGCCTCGTTGAGGTGGTTTCCGACCCATGCCGACGTGTCCCCGACCAAAACGACCAGCCCATCCCCGTAGGGGACCGCGGCCGCCAGGGTTTGATCCCCCGTGTTTACCGCCTGGACTCGGTATCCGCTCGTCCCCGACGAGGCGATCGCCATGGCCATGGGACTCGCCATGACCGAGCAACCCGTGTAGAGCTTCAGCCCGCTCGCGCCCCGGCTGGCCGGCAGCGTCGGGTTGAGCGTGGCCGAGACCCATTCGCTCTGGGTCGTCTGACCCGCAATCCGGACCAGGTCAGGCCGTACGGCGAGCCCGAAGGGCCGCGTCAGCTTGTTGATCGCCTCCGGATCGTACTCCCCGAAGCCACCCCACTCGCCGGTCACGATCAGCGTGCCGCCCCCGGCCACCCATGCCTGGGTCGCCGCCGCGTCCGCGCCGACCCCCGCGGACGTCAGCCGTGGGCTCACCAGCAGCCGTACCTGGGCCGTGCCCAGCGACGACGCCCGCGCGAGCCCGTTGTTCAGCCCGTCGAGGAACGCCTTGAACTCCGAGCCCACCGTTTGCGCTCCTCCCCCGAAGGAGTCCGTGGGGTTGACCAAGGCCACCGTGCGATCGCCCCCAAGGGCGCTCAAGCTCAGGGTCCCGACGGAGCCCGCGCCGTTCACCGTGACGGACTGGTCCAGGCCCTGGAAGCCGCCCTTGCGGATCGATAGCTTCCCGGCGCCCGCGGCCACGCCGCTCAGCGAGAACATGCCGTCCTGGCCCGTGAAGGTCCACGCGTCCCCTGAAAGCACGCGAGCGCCCCAGACGGGCTGGCCGTTCGCCGTCACCGTCCCCGTGAGGGTGCCCCCTTCGGGAACGAGCTCGATCTTGCGCTCCAACGTCTGCTTGGCGTCCAGCGTAATATTCCCTTCGACCTGGGTCTTGTAACCGGGCGCGGAGACGCGCAGCTGGTACGATCCCGGGATCAGGGGATAGAACGCGACATCCGTCGTCTGGCGGATCGTGGCGCTCCCCAGCGTGGGGCCGATCAGCGAGAGGGAGGCGTTGGCGATCCGCTCTCCGCTTCCGGCCTTGACCAAAGAAACGAGAAGGTTTCCGCCGTTGAGGGCCAGGGCCGTGCGCTCGACCTCGCCCTCCACACGGGCCGCGATGCCCGGCGGCCGCTGGATGGGCTCGAGGATCACGGTCGGAACTCCGGGGCAACCCGTGAGCAAGAGGACGCTCGCGGCGAGGGCCGCGAGTGAGGGCCGGGTCATGCGACTCATGGCGTGCCTCCGTCATGCGACGTCCAGTCCAGGGCGCGCTTGGGGTTCACCTTGCCCCAGCCGGTCATGGGGTCGAAGCCCGGTTCGCCGATGTCGTCGGCGGTCGCCACCAGCCGCATCGAGAGCTGGTCGGGCGTCAGCGACGGGTTCTGGGAAAGGATCAAGGCGGCGACGCCGGCAACCACCGGCGCGGCCATGGACGTGCCGGCCTGAGCCCCGTAATAGGTGGGATTTTGGTGGAAGCTAGGGCCGCTGACCGCCCTCGGGAAGGTCGAGTAGATCCCGCCCCAGTCTTCGAGGGATTCGGAGGGAGTGTTGGGATCCGCGCCGCCGGGCGCCATGATCGCGAGCTGGGGACCGAAGCACGAGTAGGCGGCCCGCGTCCCCCTGGGACCGATTGCTCCCACCGCCAGGGCCCCGGGATAGGCCGCCGGGTAGTAGACCGGCTGGTTGTAGTTGCCGGCCGCCGCGACCACCAGCACCCCGTTCTTGGCGGCGTAGGCCAGGGAGGCCGCCAGCGTGGGCGACGGATCCGCTCCGCCGATCGACAGGTTGATCAACTGCACCCGGGCGTTACCGTCGCCTCGCCAGTCCACGGCGGCCTCGATGCCCTTGGCGATGTTGAAGTCGTCCCCGCCGCCGTCCGCGCGCATGACCTGAACGGGCAGGATCTTGGCCTCGGGGGCCACGCCCACGATATTGCCTTTGCCGCCAAAGAGCACGGTCTCGTCGGTGCTCGCCTCCGCGGCGATGATGCCCGCGACATGCGTCCCGTGGCCGTTCCCGTCCATCGTGGGGGCCTTGAAGGTGTCGTCCACCAGGTCGATGAACGCCTGCTTGCCGCCCGCCATCACGATGTTCGGCGCCAGGTCCGGATGTCCCATGTCGACGCCCGAGTCCACGACGGCCACGATCACGCCCTTGCCCGTCACGCTCTGGGTGCCGTAATCGGGACTCCCCCAGATGGTGCTCATCGAGAGGTAACCCGCCTGGAGGTGCCACTGCTTTTTGTCCTTGTAGTCCTTGTCCTGAGGCGTGATGGCCTGAAGCCGCCGCTCCCAGTTGGGCTGGGCTCCCTTGACGCCCTGTTCGCGGGCGATCGCCCCCGCCAGCTCGCGCGGAGCCCCCGTGACCTGCCAGCGCTCGGTCCCGCTGGGAAGCGTCTCGATTTCCCGTACCCCGTACTTCTCACGAAGCGCGGCCTTGGCCGCCTCCCCGGTCTCGGATTCGAAGCTGACGAGCACCTGCTCGTCCAGATGCACCCCCGGACTCGGCGGCACCATAAGGGCCGGCGGCTGACAGCCCGCGGCGACCAAGGCCAGGATGACCGCCAGGTTCAAGCGTTTCACGGCGTCACCTCCCCGTTACCGCCCTGAACGACGGGCAACGCCTCCACGGGGCCGACGCGCGGCTGCGCGCGACCCGGCTTGGGGCCCGGCAAGGCGGGAATCGAAACTCGGTGATTGGGCTCGGCGAAGGCTACCAGCCCCGAGGCCTGGTAGCGGGCCACCATCTCGGGCACCTCGGCGCCCTCGGGAAGCCGGAGTCGGTAGATCCCCAGCCCCGAGACCATGTCGGCGACCTTGCAGCCGGTCACGGCGTTGAGGGCCGCGATCTGCTCGGGGGTGACGTCGTCGTTGAACTTGACGAGCATTTCGCCTTCCACGTAGGGCTTCGGGGCGGGAGGCCGCGCCAAGCCGAATTGGAGCGCCGGGCGCTCCGCATGGGCGGCGGCCCAACCGGCTCCGAGGAATAGGGCTAGAGTCGAAATTAGCGTGACGAGGCGCTTCGCGGCCATGGCGGAATCCTCCCCTCTCCTTGTACCCGAAAGCCCCCGCTCTTCACTGCGTGCTGCGGATCTCGACCTGGTAGGCACTGAAGTCCACGGCGTCCGCGTCCACGTTGGTGGGCTTGTTCTCAGGACGAATCAGCGGGGAGCTGAAGTTCCGATCGCTCGTCAACGACCCCGCCCGCGTCTGGATCGTGAAGAAGTCGTTCTCCGACATGGTCCAGCGGTCGATGATCTGGTCTCCGCGCTCCGGGGAGTGGTTGGTCGAAAAGAGATTGGCCGCGATCGGAGCGTTCTGGCTCTCGGGAATCGTCGTGAGATCGGCCTTGGTCAAGGTCAGGCTCCAGGTATTGCCCGAAACGGTCCAGTCCTGGCCCTGCTGCAAGACCCGATACGTCTCGAGCAAGGTGTTCGTCGGGTCGAAGATCCCCCCGGTCGGCGGCTGCGGAATCCCTTGGGCATCGTTGGGTCCCAAGAGGCGTCCCTGCGTCACTTGCGTCACGCCCGCGACGTTGGTCAGCACGAAGTAATCCGTGACGCGCACCGGCAGCAAGGGCACCGTGCCTTGATAGGTTGGCGTTTCCGCACTCAGGTAGAACGGCAGGTGCCAGCCCAAGCGCGGTCGATCGAGCGCCCAGGGGCCGTAGCCGCGCGGGCCCTCGGTCGAACTGCTCGTGTTGAGCACCAGGTAGTACTTGATGCCGGGGTTGTTGGTAATCAGCGCCCCCTTGGTCTGGATCTGGATCCGCAAGACCTCGCGCGCCAGCCCCGTGACGTTGTTGGCGCAGCCCGCCAGCACGCTCAGCGCCAAGAGGAGGCCCAGCCCAGCCCCGCGCCGTATGCCGCTCGCTCGATTGCTCGCCTTCGTCACGTCCGCATCCTCAATCCCGTTGTCCGTCTCGTCACCAGATGCTGCCCGACCCGCCGCCGATCAGCTGGGACGGATCCCCGATGCCGCCGAAGCTCTTGTTCGACAAGTTTACCAGCTGCGTCGGGAAGGCGACCATGGCCAAGTTGATGGTGTATGCCTCCAGACGGCGGTTGTAGGTCAGGCCCAAGATGAAGTCATGCAGGTCCTTGTTGATCCCGATGTCGATGAGCTTGTATTGCTTGTCCAAGACGTCGAACTGACCCTCGATCGCCAGCTCCCAGTGGTTCTGCCAGGTCGTCCCCGTCGAGATCGAGAAGCGGTTGGTCAGCGCCGTGAACTCCCCGCGCGTGAAATCGTAGCTCAGCGTGTTGTTCACCTGCCAGCCCGGAACCAGGTTCTCCTTCCCGTAGACGCCCCCGAAGGCCGTCTCGCTGGAACGGATGAGCAAGGTCGAGTTCAAGGGGAACCACGTGCCCCCCTTCAGCTCCAGGTGCGGGGTCTGCGGGAAGTTGTAGCCCGTCCCCAGCGTGAAGTTCATCCGTGCGTTCGGCCGGAACGTCAGGCCCGTGTTGTACGGCAGGTAGACCCGGCTCTCGTAGTTGTAACCCGTCGAATGCGTCCAGTTGAAGCGATCGCCCGCCACGAAGTTCATCTGTGCGTTGAGCTGGTTCTGCTTCGAAATCGAGAAGTTGTCGAACCGGAACGGGCTCGTGCTGTCCGGAAGCGTGTAATCCCGCCGGTAACTCAGGTTCGAGTTGACCCAGTCCGTGTAGCGGGTCGTCAGGGCCGAAACCGTCGAGAACTGCGCGCCCGCGTCCCCCGTCGAGTAAAGCCGCTGCTCCAGCCCCGTTCCCCCGAAGTCCAGCTGCGAGTTGCCGGGAAGCCCGATCTGCCGCGAGACCGCCGAAACCTTGCCATGGACCCGGTTGATCGGGGCCGTGGTGAAGGACAGGCTCGGGTTGTACTGCCCCGGTTCGAAGTAGCGGCCCACCCCGGCCGAAAGCGTCAAGGGCTGGAATTGCTCGAGGACGCTGCGGCTGGTGAACTCGATTTCGGGAAGCTTCTCCAGACCTCCCAGGCGCTGGTACTGCTGCTGGAGGCTAGAGCCCGGCGTCGGAGAGAGGTCATAGCGCTTGGCGAAGGTGCTGCGCAAGGTTCCCCAGTCGGCGCTCTGCGTGAGATCGAGCGTCTGGTTCAGGGTCTCGCTCAGGCTATTGGCGCTCTGGTTGTAGGTCCGGTTGGTGTTGCTGTTGAACTGCAACTGCGGCGTGATCCGCTGCGTCACCGTCAGGTTGTTGGTCTCGGTGATCGTTCCCGTCGGCGCCGTCCCGATCGAGCCCGGCAATTGCCCCTGCTGCTGGTTGTTCTTGTTGAGGCTGAAGTTGACCGACGTGCCGCCCCAGTTCCCGTTGACCTGCGCCAGGTCCTGGGTGGTCTTGTAGGGGCTGAAGCCCCGCTCGTCGCGGAAGTTCCGGCTCAGGCTGTACGTCGTGCCCCAGCGGTTATCGTTGAGCCCCACGAACCATGCCGAGTGGTTGTCGCGGTAGCGCTGGGTCGGGTTGGTCCACAGGGATTCGCGCAGGAAGGTCGGGCCCAAGCGCTGCATGTCGTAAATGTTGTGGTTCTGGAACCAGGTATCCGTGACGAAGTTCGAGCCGAACCACCGCTGCTGGTGCCGCAGGCGGAAGATATGATCCTGGAAGTTGCGCGGAGCGCTCGGATCCAGCCCGTTCACCTTCCACGGGTTCCGGATCTGGTCCATGGCCTCGTTGATCCCGGCGCTGGGATCGCTGGGGTCGTTGTACTGCGGCACGTAATCCGTGACGTCCGGGAAGACCAGGCCGTAGAACGTCAGCGCGCTCAGCGAGTTGGGGACGGCCGACCAGACGTGATCCACGCCGACCGCCGGCCCCAGGGGCACGAAGGGAGGGCTGGGGAAGCCGAAGGGCGGGGTCAGCGGGTTACCCGGAAACTCGAAGAGGTTCGCGTAGATGTTCCCGGTGTGGTTGGGGTTGATCTGGTACGCCCACGAGGATCGGATGAACGTACCTTCCAGGTTGTTGCGGCCGATCTGGAAGCTGGTCTCCCGCCGGCGCAGCGGAATGTAGAACCACGGCAGCCAGAAGACCCGCCTTCCGGCGACGTAGGCCTCCAGGTTGCGTCCCTGCATGTAGTCGTCGGGATCGTACTCCATCCACTCGGCGCGGCCGTCGTAGTGGGGAACCCGCTCGAGCTCGATCCAGTCGCAGGTCGTGAAGTAGGCGTTTTCGACCTGGAAGCGCTCCTTCTTGAAGGAGATTAGCTTCTCGGCCCGGATGTAGACCACTTGCCCCGGGGTCTTGGCCGGCACGGTCAGGATGGCTCCCTCGACGGTCGCCGTCTCCGTGGCCAGGTCGTAGTGGAGCCCGGTGCCCTTGATGACCTGCTGCTTGCCCTCGGAGTCGGCCTGCACCAGCGTGAAGGCCTCGTCGGTGCTGACCGTCCGGGTCTGCTGGTTGAACTGGATGGCGCCGGTCGTGATGACGACGCCTTGCACCTCGATCCGGACGTTCCCGCGGGCCGTCGAGATCCCGGTGGCGCGATCGGTGGTGAGCTGGTCGGCCTTGATCTTCACGCGCATGCCGGCCGGCGTGCCAGGGGGCGTCCCGGGCTCCTCCGTCGCGGGCGCGCCCGGCTCAGGCGTGCTGGGCGACGGGGCGGGCGGGCTTGCCTCGGGATTGCCGGGCTCCTGCGCCAGCGCGGGCGCGGCAAGCGAGGGATGCAGGCAAAAAAAAGCGGCGAGGCCGACGGCCAGGCAGCGGCGCCCCATGCCGGGGCGCGTTCGGGGGCCGTTTAGGCCTATGAACTTCGATCGACGCGCCACAGCAAGAACGCTCCCACGATGCCAAAGAGGTAGTTGTGAACCCAGGCCGCGGTGATCGGGTCGATCATCCCCGCGTTGCCCATGGACCGGGCGATAGACATGACGATGTAGTAGACGAAGACCAGGGCGATCGTCAAGGCGACCCCGATGAAGGCGCCCAGGCGAGCGAACTTGAGACCCAGTGGTGCCGCCAAGAGGGCCACGAAGAACGTGGCGAACGGCAGGCTGAACTTCAGGTAGTAATCCACCTCGATGGCCTTGGTATCGACGCCGCCGGATTTCATGGTGTCGATTTGCCCCTTGAGCTGGCGGGAGTTCTGCTCCTGGGGGCTGAGATCCCCTTGAGTGAAGAACGTCTCCGGGTTGGTGTCGACCGTGACCTCGTAGTTGGAGAAGGGCTGCTCGACCTGCACGAAGTCGGTCGTGCCGTAGCGGTGGATCACCCCGTTGGTGAGGTGCCATTGCGTGCCCGACCAGGTGCCTTCCTTGGAGGTGACCACCACCGGCAGATCCCCCGTTCGGTCGAAGATCATGATGTCGTACATGATGTTGGTCCGCTGGTCGACCTGCTTGATGTAGAAGTAGCGGTTATCCTTGCCCTTGAAGAAGACGTTGTCCTTGAAGACCGGCTTGGACTGGCGCAGCATGATCGTGCGGACCAGGTCCACCACGGCGCGGTTGGCGCGCGGCACCACCTCGTCGTTCACCCAGAACCCCGCGAACGAAACCAAGATCGCCCCGATCATGATCGGGATCGTGAGGCGCCGGAAGCTGGTGCCGCAAGCGCGAAGCGCCGTCACCTCGGAGTCGCGTCCCAACCGGCCCGTCGCGAGCAAGGTCGCGAAGAGGAAGGCCACCGGGAACGTGATGACGACGATCGCCGGCATGTTGAAGGCCAAGAGCTGAAGGACGACGCCCACCGAGACTCCCGACGAGAAGATCAGGTTGGCATAGATGTACAAGAGGTTGGCCAGGTTCATGACGATGAACCCGAAGACGCCCATCACGAACGGGTTGACCAATTCCCCGATGAAGTAGGCGTCGATGATCTTGAGTGGGAGCATGCGGCGGACGGCCTCGCCCATGCGGTCCCCGGCCATGCGCATCTTGCCGAACGGCGCCAAGACGTTCATGCCTTACCTCCGATCGACGCGCAGCATGAGGATCAGGCCGATCACGCCGAAGAGGGCGTTCTGGGTCCAGGCGGCAATCAGCGGCGGCACGATACCGGCGTTGCCCATGGCCTGGAAGGTCTGCATGATCACGTAGTAGAGGAAGACCAAGATGATGCTCAGGGCCACGCCGATGTAGGCGCCCATCCGCGAGAACATCAGGCCCAACGGAGCCGCGATCAGGGCCGCGAAGAAGGTTGCCAGGGGCACCGAGTACTTCATGTGGAGCGCGACTTCCAGGTTCTTGGTGTCCACGCCGGATTTCTTGAGGCCCGCCACCTGGCTCTCCAGCTCGGCCGAGTTCTGGGAGGCCGGATCGAGATCGCCTCCGTAGTAGCCGCCCGATTGCAGCTTGAACTGGATGTTGAGCTTGTCGTACTTGATCTCGTGGTCGACGTAACCCGTCTGGTTGTACTTGTGGACCGAGCCGTCCTCGAGCATCCAGACGGAGGCGTCCTTCTGGTTGAGCCAGCGGGCGCGCTCGGCAGTGATCACCTGAGGGGGGCCCAGCTGGGTCTGGTCCAAGATGAAGACGTCGCGCATCAGGCCGGTCTGGTTGTCGACTTCCTTGACGTAGAAGTAGCGCTGGTCCGTGCCCTTGAAGAAGACGTTGGGCTTGATCAGAGGCTTGGAGATCTGGGTCTGGAGTTCGCCCTTCAGTTCACCGACCTTCTTATTCGAGAAGGGAACGACCTTCTCGTTGAAGAGGTAGTTGCCGATGCTGACCAGGACGGCGCCCGCGAGGACCGGCGCGATGATCCGCCGGAAGGAGACGCCCGAGCCGCGCAAGGCGATGATCTCGAAGTCCTTGGTCATGCGCCCGATGCCCAGGAGCGAGGCGAAGAGGTACGCCACGGGGAAGGTCAGGACGACGACCGAGGGAAGCGTGTAGAGGAGAAGTTGGGTGACGGTGCCGACCGGCGCGCCTGCCATGAAGATCAGATCGGTGAACTCGTAGAGTTTCACCGAGAGCATGATCAGGATGAACCCGACCACGCCGAATCCGAAGGGGCGAAAGAGTTCCCCGATGACGTAACGATCCAGGATTCTCATCAGACCGCCCATTCTACCACGTCCCTCCCTCCGGAGGCATGAACCCTCCTCGGATGCGCCGGGCCCCCGCATGGTAAAATCCCAAGATGCCTCTCTAAATCCGCCTGATCAGCGGCATTCGGCCGGAGCCTGCGTTCATGAACTTCCCTGCCTACGGCATCATCCAAAATCGCATCAAGAGCCGAGTGCCTTCCGCCACGCAGGCGGTGAGCCCGCGCATCCATGCGATCGCCCTCCTCTCCGGAGCGCTCGTTTCCCTGGCCTTCCCCGGCGTCGGCTGGGGCTGGCTCGCATGGGTCGCCATGGCGCCCTACCTGGCCCTCATGATGGTGCCGCGCCGCAAGCGTGATTACTGGACGACCTCCCTCGCCTTCGGGTTCGGTTTGTTCGGGGGTCTCATGTACTGGCTCCTCGCCATGCACCCGCTCACATGGATCGGTCCCCAGATCACGGTCCCGCTTTCCCTCGCCATCGTCACCCTCGCATGGCTCGGAGTGGCGGGGGGTATGGCCCTTGGAGTCGCCTTTACGGGCCTCTTCCTGGGCATAGCCTACCGGGAAGACTCGCGCCGGGCCGGTCTGGGCGGGGTCATGGCCGTGGTCGCCCCGACCTTGCTCTGGACGGCCCTGGAGTGGATCCAGGCGCAGGGCGTCTTCGGCTTCACATGGGGCAACCTCGCCACCACCCAGACGGCGTACTTGCCTCTCTTGCAAGGGATCCAGCTGGTGGGACCCTTTCCCCTGGCGGGGTTGATCGTAGCGGTGAATGCGGCCCTCGCGTGGATCTGGCATACCCGCCATCCCGCCCCGCTCGCCGTGACGCTGGCCGTCCTCACCGCCTGGGGCGGCTACGGCCTCTGGGCCTTGAACCGTCCCCTGGACGGTCCCGCGATGAAGGTCGCCGTCATCCAGGGCAACGTCACGCAGGATGAGAAATGGGATCGCTCCGAGGCGGATCCGCATCTCAAGATGCTGGATCGCTACCTGGGCCTCACCGGTACCGTCTCCCAGGCGAAGCTCGTGATCTGGCCCGAGTCCGCGATTCCGATGTTCCTCCGGGAGGATCCGCGGGTCTGGGATCGGCTCGCCCAGGAAGCCAAGACGCGTGGCCAATACCTGATGACGGGGGGCTTCCACCGCGAGCCCGGCGCCGATGGGCAATGGAAGGTCTACAACGCGGTGAGCGCCTGGTCTCCGAGCGCCGGAAACCTGGGTTTCGACTTCAAGCGCCATCTGGTACCCTACGGGGAGTACGTTCCGGGTCGGAAGTGGATGCCGGACTTCATGGCGGCCCTCAACCTGCTTCCCTATGACGTGACCCCGGGCGATCGCCCCGCACCCTTCTCGGTGGGCGGCCTGCGGATCGGAACGGGAGTCTGCTTCGATTCGATCTTCCCGGAGGTGATCCGCGAGACGGCTTCAGTCTCCGACGCGCTCGTGCTGGTCACCAACGACGCCTGGTACAAGCGGACCGCGGCGCCCTGGCAACATTTGGCCCAGGGGGCGCTGCGTGCGGTCGAGAATCGACGGTACTTTATCCAGGCAGCGAACACGGGAGCCTCGGGCATCGTCGATCCTTTTGGGCGGGTCGTGAAGGTGGCTCCCCTCTTCGAGCCGACCGTGGTGGAAGGAGAGATCCGAGCCGTCACGGAGCGCACCCCGTACAACCGTTATGGGGACTGGTTGAGCATCCTGGCCCTCGCGGGCTCCGTCCTCCTGGTGGGGCGGGCATTCGTAGGTAGGTATTCGTGATCAAGGCGATCGGGGCGAACCTGAAACGGACCTGGCCGGTCTACCTCACCCTGGTGGCGGTGCTGGCCGGGGGACAATGGTGGCTGAACCAGCAGGACCCCGTCCAGAGCCCGATCTTGCCGGCTGCGGCGGTCAAGATGGAGCCGCATATCGAGCTCCAGTTCTCCGGGGTCCAGATGCAGGGCCGCGAGAAGGGAACGGTGCGCTGGGCCATCACGGCGGACGAGGTCTCCTCGTCGCAGAACCAGCAGTTCGTCTACTTCGACGAGAAGCCGCGCGGGACCTTCTACAACCTCAAGAATTGGGATCAAACGCCGGACGCGACCGCCTCCAACCGGAAGGTCGATTGGGTGGCCGACAAGGCCGAGTACGACTCGCTGTCGGAGGCCATGACCATCAAGGGGAACGCGGTCTTCACCACCGACGAGAAGGACGTGATCAAGACCGAGGAAGTCTTCTACTCGGCGCGTCTCAAGGAGGTGCGGATGCCGAAGCCTGTGGAGCTTTTGAGCCATCGCGGGACGACCATCAAGGCCGATCAGGCGACCGCGGACATCGAGATCGAGGCGGTCGATCTCAGGGGGAACGTGGAGCTCACCACTCCCCTCAATAGCCAGGAAGGGCTGTAATTCCCATGCGTCACCATTTCACCACGTCCCTCGCCCTCACGGCCCTTCTCGCTTCCACCCTGGGAACACTTCCGGGCGTGTCTGCCCTGGCGGCTCCCAAGCCCCCAGCGCCTGCGGCTAAGTCTGCTAACGCGGCTAAGTCTGCTGCTGCGACCAAGTCTGCGCCTGCAGCTAAGGCTAAAGTTGCGCCCAAGGCCGCTCCGGGGGTCAAACCCGCGCCCGCAGCCGACGCGGCACCTGCGGCTGATGCGAAGAAGGTCCGGATCTTCTCGGAGCAGCTGACCTACGACCGCCAGACGGAGCTCGCGACCCTGGTCGGAAAGGTCAAGATCCTCCAGGAGGACACGACCATCACGACCGAGCAGGTGAAGCACGACGCCAAGGGCAAGATTTCGTACATCGAGGTCCCCTTCACCCTGGTCCAGGAGAAGGCTCCGGATCCCAAGACGACCCTCAACGGCGATAAGATGACCTTCTACCATAGCGAGAAACGCGTCTACGTGGAGGGATCCGTCAAGCTCAAGCGCCAGGGGATGCCGGAGGCCACTCCCCAGGAGCCGACCAAGCGCGAGAAGGTGAAGACTGCCCTCAAGAAGGAAGACACCTACATCGAGTCCGAGAAGATGACCTACTGGACCGATCGCAAGGACGCGGAGTTCACCGGCAAGGTCCATGCCTACCAGAAGGAAAAGAAGGCCACGGCCGATCACGCCCTGCTCAACAACTCCCAGGACAAGATCTACATGGACGGCAACGTCGTCCTGACCCAGATCAAGGGGGACTGGCTGGTCCGGGAGGGCATCGTGGACACCTCGAAGCCCGATACCGAGCGGGACAAGATGGTCAAGGAGTCGACGGTCATGACCGGCGACAAGCTGGAGATCGATCAGCGGACCAACGACGCCGTCATGACGGGCAAGATCGTGAGGGTGGAGCAGAAGGGCCGCGTGGCGACCAGCGAGCGGGCGGTCTACTCCGACAAGGATCAGACCATCACGATGACCCAGAACGTGAAGATCCGCCGCGACACGGGCGACTGGATCAACGCGGACAAGGCGGTCTTCCATACCGACAACGACCGCTTCGAGGCCTTCGGAGGCCAGGGGGGGCAGGTCGAGACCGAGTTCCTGTTGAACGAGTAGCCCTCGCACATCGCTTAAGCAACCGGGCGGCCCTCCAACTGGAGGGCCGCCCGGTTGCTTAAGCGAGCTAGTTGGCTCGCTGGATGGTGACCTTGGCCTTGAACGGGAGGGACTTGTCCTTGTTTCCCGAGACGGGGACGTGCATGGGGATCGAGGAGGCGCCGGCTTGCTCGTCCTTGCTCTGGGTGTAGAGGGTGATGGTGGCCTCGACCACGCCAGTATCGGACTTCGCGAGCGCCTCGGAGAACTCCTTGGTGGCCGGGCCGAGGTTCTTGAGGGTCAGGTTCTTGAGCGGGCCGGATTCGGTGGGAGTGCCGGGCTCCACCCGGATCATCGGCGAGAAGTCGGCCGAGATCGTCGCGGCGGCGGTGGCCGAGAAGGTCACCATGTACGACTGGATGAGGGTGCCTGCGCCGTTGGGAGGCGCGGCGAGCGAGATCTGGACCTCCCGGCCGGGCTGGTAGGTGGTGGCGCCGTAGGTGGTGACGGCGACCTCATCGCCTCCGACGGACTGCGTGGCGACCGTCGTGCTGTAGGAGGCGACCAAGGTATCCGGGAAGATCTGCATGTACCTGACGGCGGCGGTCATGTCGGAGACCGGGCGAAGGGCGCTGACGACGATCCGGGGGATGGTGTTCGGTTTGTCGCTGCGCACCTCGATCGAGACGGGCGAGGACTTCACGCCGTCGTAGGTGGCGGTGATGTACTGGACGCCGGTCCTGACGTTGGAGAGGGTGAAAGAGCCGTCTTCCGCGGTGAAGGTGACGGATGCGCCGTTGGAAACCATGGCGCCGGGCAGCTCGTTGCCGGCGGAGTCCTCCACGAATCCCGTGATCTGGGCTTTCTTGACCTCGGGGCGGTGATCCACGGCGATGGGAAGCCAGTTCTGGGTCACGGCGTCGCAACCGACCAAGAGCGTGAGCCCGGTGACGAGGGCGAGGGCGCGCGCGATCTTCATCATCGTCTCTCTCTCTAATTCGTGGCAGCGGCCGGGATGATCGCGGTCTCGAACTTCACCGTGAAGGTGCCCGAGGCTTCGATCGAGTAACCGTTGTCATCCTTGCCGTAGAAGGTGACCACGCCCGTGAGGTTCTGAGGCCAGGCCTCGGTCTTGGGCACCTTGCCGGCGACGCCATTGTTGACCCCATCCTTGAAGCCTTCGCGCTCACCGAACTCCCAGAGCTGCGGCGAAACAACCGGGATCTCGATCGCCTTTCCTGCCGCGCCGCCTGCTCCGCCCGATCCACCCGTTCCGGTGGTCTTGGGGATGTAGACCGCGGTGCCCAGGTGCTGGTCCTGGATCAGGTATGACGCGATGTCCTGGTTCTTGTTGTCCTTGAACCGGAGCGTGTAGTCGGTGAACGTAACGCCCGGCATGATGTCGCCGCTGCGTGGCTTGATCGTCATCTTCGATTCAGCCTGCGAGTCATGCTGGAAGGAGGCGTTGGTGAAGTCGTAGGTCAGCTTCATCACGGTCGTCTGGGGTTCGGCGTCGATGAGGACGTTGGCCTTGGGGAGGAAGGGATTCCCCATCATGAATGCATCGCAAGCGGTGGTCGTGGCCGCCAGAGCCGCCACCATCACTCCTTGAGCCAGCCTCCTGGTAAGGTTACCCATGGCCTGCACTGTCCTCCTTTGATAAGGGCTTGAATATCGAGCAATCGGAGGTCTTATACCCCGTCCCTCTCGGGTTCTACCGGGCCGTTTGCTGGAGTCTGAAATGGTGACGAGCGTCACCAGATGCGGCTTTTCAGGAAGCGCGAGGCCGCCAGGCGAGAAAGCAACACGCGTTGACGGGTTGTTGACCTTGTGATCGAGTTTACATACCAGCGGGGTGTTGGGTTGTTAGGATGCCTTCTCAGCAGCGTGATCTAGCGCGAAAGAGAAAGGGATGACGATGAGGAGACGCCCCACGGCTAAGAAAGCCCCCGCAAACTACGTCGAGCCCCCGGCCAACGTGGGAACCGACGAGGTCGAGGAACAGTACAACCAGCGCGCGACCTTCTATTTCTCCGAGGAGCAACTGCTCGCTCTGGAGGTCGTGATGCTCAAGCTTCGCACGGAGCAGCGGATCAAGGTGGGCAAGTCCGAGATCATGCGGGCCGCCTTGGATTTCACGCTCGAGGACTACAACCTCAATAAGGAGAACTGCTGGCTGGTTCGTCGTTTGACCGGGCGCGACTAGATCGCCCTCACGCCGACCCCCGCGTCGCGGGTGACCGCGATCCCTTCCACAACGTCGCCTCTTCGTCCTTTCGATCGGGCCCCGGATGATTCCGGGGCCCGTTTTTTGGCTCCTTTCTCCCTATAAATGAGCGTCGTCGCAAAATTAAACTCAGGATCACGTGAACTTACCCGAGCCTTAAGCGTAGAGGCACAAGCCCTCCGGGAGATCGGGGGATAAGAGTTTCAGCAGATGAGTTTTGGTGAGGAGGATGACGCTATGATTACCGGACCTTCGCAGTCGAACCCCTATATGACCCGGTCCGTAGCGACTCCGGCCAGCAACCCGCTGGGCGTCGAGTGGGTGGGCGGTTCTTCCGCGACCCCCGCTCCCGCTGCTCCTCAGCAGACGGCTCAGCCCGTCGCCCAGAACCAGGTCCAGCCGATGAACCAGGTTCTCTCGCAGATCTTCAGCGGCCTCATGAACGCCCTCAAGGGTCTCGTGAACTGGATCGCCAACCTCTTCAAGCAGCCTGCCGCCCAGCAGCCCTCCAGCCAGACCCCGGTCTCGCAGCCTCCCGTGACGCAGCAGCCCACCCCCGTGGTGCCGCAGCCCACCCAGCCGACCCAGCCTTCGACCGGCGTGGACTACGCGACGATCGCCCAGCAGTACAACCTCCTGGCTACCCCCGCGAACGTCCAGGCCTTCCTTAACGAGGTCAAGACCTACGAGACCGACGGCGCCCTCGGCCCCGGCTCGACCAACACCCAGGCCGTCAAGGATCTGCAGACCGTCCTCGCCCAGTTCGGCTTCTCGGTTCCCGCTACCGGCGTCTACGACAACGTCACCGCCCAGGCCGTCATCGCCTTCAAGACCCAGAACGGCCTTCGCCAGACCTACCAGGCCGCCAACGGTCAGTTCGCCGTCAACGAGTACGCCGACAAGCAGACCCTCGAACTCATCATGAAGAAGCTCGAGGCCAATATGGCCCAGCCCGCTCAGCCCCCCGTCACCCAGACTCCTGCTCAGCCTGCTCCTCAGCCCGTCCAGCCCACCCCCGTGGTGCCGCAGCCCACTCAGCCTGCCCAGCCTACCGGTTCCCTGAACGTCGCCGCCATCGCCCAGCAGTACAACCTCTTGGCCACCGCCGCCAACGTCCAGGCCTTCCTCAACGAGGTCAAGACCTACGAGACCGACGGCGCCCTCGGCCCCGGCGCGACCAACACCGCCGCCATCAAGGATCTTCAGACCGTCCTCGCTCAGTTCGGCTTCTCGATTCCCGCCACCGGCACCTACGACAACGCCACCGCCCAGGCCGTCATCGCCTTCAAGACCCAGAACGGCCTTCGCCAGAGCTACCTGGCCGCCAACGGTCAGCCCGCCGTCAACGAGTACGCCGACAAGCAGACCCTGGAAGCCATCATGAAGAAGCTCGAGGCCAAGCTGGCCCAGCCCGCCCAGGCCCAGGCTCCGGTTCAGTCGGTTCCCGCCCCCGCCGCCGCCGCCGCCCCGGCTCCTAGCAACCCGCTCGGCATCCAGTGGCAGGGTGGTACCCCGGCCCAGGCCCCCGTTCAGCAGGCTCCCGCCCCGGTGGCGGCTCCGGCCAACAATCCGCTCGGCATCCAGTGGCAGGGTGGCGCCCCGGCCCAGGCCCCCGTTCAGCAGGCTCCCGCGGCTCAGCCGCAGGCCCCCAACCCCCTCGGCGTGGAGTGGGTCAGCTAATCCGGAAAACCTCGAGGCGCCCCGCAAGGGGCGCCTCTTTTTTTGGGTTGAAGGGAGCGTAGGTTAAGAGAAGGCGAGTTTGGAGGCGAGGGCGATCGCCCCCTCCCGATCCGCGATCTCCCCGCGCACTTGCGCCTCGGTGACCTCGCGCAGGATCCGGGCGAAGGCGGGGCCCGGCGTGAGTCCCAATTGCTTGAGGTCCGCTCCGCTGAGGAGCCGGGGGGGCTGGGTAAAGCGGCCGTCCTCGCGCCAGTACGAGCGCATCAGGACCAGGATGCCTTCCTGGTACGCCTCGATCTCGGCGTCGCAGACGGCGGGCCCGCGGGCTGCACGCCGGTCGGCGAGCGCCATGAGAAGCAGGCCGGGGGTGCTGTCGCCGCTCGCCTGGAAGAGCCGGTAGATCGCGACGGGATCGAACCCGCCCTTGATCACGGCGGCCGGCTCCAAGTGCAGGCCGACCAGCCGGCTCAGCAGGTCCCGTTCCTTGACGCTGAGGCGCATGCGCTCGGCGATCGTCTCCGCAATGGCAACCCCTTCCCGGTCGTGACCCGTGTAGTCGGGCTCCCCGAAGGCCCCGAGCACTCCCCGGAACCGCTTGCCGACGTCATGGATCAGCGCCCCCAACGTGAGAAGCGCCTTCTGACAGGGAGCATGCGCACTCGACGCATCCAGCCACCGCTGGGCATCGGGACCATGAGGCCCAGCCCAGGCGGGAAGGGTGGTGAGAACGTGATCCAATTGCCGGATGGTTTCCAAAGAATGGGCCAGGCCGTTGAGGTGATGCTCCAGCGAGGGCGGCACCTGGCTCAAGTTGTCCAGCTCCGGGATCAGCAAGCTCCAGAAGCCCAGCCCGAAGAGGCGATCGACCCAAGGGGAGGCCTGTGGCAGGGCCAGGATGCGCATCAGCTCGGGAGTGGTCCGCTCGGGAGCGGCATCGAGGATCTGGCGGCGGGAGATCTCGACCCAGGTGAGGGTCTCGAAGTCGATGGTGAAGTCCAGGGTGGCGGCGAAGCGCAGGACCCGCAGGGGGCGGACGGGGTCGGCCATGAGGTTTTCCAGGGAGATGGCGCGGATGCGGCGGTTCTGGAGGTCGTCGAGGCCACCGGCCGGATCGAGGATCTCCCCGTTGCCGTCGAGGGGGACGGCCAGGGCGTTGAGGGCGAGATCGCGGCGCATGAGGTCGTCTTCGAGGCGATCGCCCTGTTGCTTGGCCAGATCGATGACGCTTCCCGAGGCCAACACCACCCGGGCGATCCCCCAGTCGGCGTCGAGCTCGACGGCCGCACCCTTCAACTCTCGCGCAAGCCGCTTCGCCAGGGGCATCGGCGGAGCCTGGACGACCAGATCGTAATCGACCGGCTCGCGCCCCAGCAGCCGATCCCGGACGGCCCCCCCAACCAAAACGGCAGAGACCCCTTCCGCCTGGGCGAGGCGGCTGAGATCGGCGAGAAACGCGTCGGAAGCAAGGTCGATGGGCATGAGGTCTCACGGGTCAAAGGGTGGATGAACTAACGGAATGCTACAATTATGCCAGATTGCCTCATGAACGGTGGCGACTCCCCGCCCAGAAAGGAAGGACAATGGCTGTTCAGTCCCAACCCTCCGAATCGAGCCTTGGCAGCTTGGAAAAGGCCCGCCAGCAACTCGCTCAGGCCGGCGCCTTGCTCGATCTGCCCGCAGGCCTCGTCGCGCGGCTCGGTGCTCCCGACAAGCTGATCCAGACCTACAGCCCGATCCGGATGGACGATGGGACGATCCGCCAGTTCAGCGGCTACCGCGTTCAGCACTCCAACATCCTTGGTCCTTACACCGGCGGCGTTCGCTTCCATCCCAACGTCGACCTCGATCAGGTGACGGCGCATTCCATGCTGATGACCTGGCAGTGCTCGCTGGTGGGCCTTCCCTACGGTGGAGCCCGGGGCGGCGTGACGGTCGATCCCTACCAGCTCTCGGAAGCCGAGCTCGAGCGCCTCACGCGCCGCTACACCGCCGACATGAACCAGGTCTTCGACCCCAAGAAGGACATCCCGACGCCGGACGTGAACACCGGTTCGCGCGAGATGGCCTGGATCATGGATACCTGGAGCGTCACCCACGGCTTCGCGGCCCCCGGCGTCGTCACCGGCAAGCCGATCTCGGTCGGCGGCACCATGGGCCGCCGGGACGCGACCGGCCGGGGCGTGATCCTCGCCCTGCAAGAACTTCTCGCCTACAAGGGCCGTGACCTGACGGGCATGAAGATCGCCCTTCAAGGCTTCGGCAAGCTGGGCCGTGCCGCGGCGCGTGTCGCGCAAGAGGCGGGGGCCGTGGTGGTCGCGGTCAGCGATATCACGGGCGGCATCCACCATCCGGACGGCCTCGATATCCTCGACGTCCTGGAGTACGCCCAGGCGCACCGCTTCCTGAAGGGCTATCCCAAGGCAGCCCCCATTTCCGAGGAAGAAATCCTCTACCTCCCGGTGGACGTGCTCATTCCGGCCGCCTTCGGTGGGCAGATTCACGGCGAGAATGCCGATCGGATCCAGGCGGAGTTCGTCATCGAGGGAGCCAACGGCCCCGTCACGCCCGAAGCGGACGTCGTCCTCGAGAAGCGGGGCATCACCGTGCTTCCGGACATCCTCGCCAACTCGGGCGGCGTGATCGTGAGCTACTTCGAGTGGATCCAGGACAACCAGCAGCTCTTCTGGTCCGAAGAGGAAGTGAACGAGCGTCTCAAGGACGTGATCGCCCGTGCCTTCGCCAAGGTGGCGCGCAACGTCCAGGAGCGGGGCCTTTCCTTCCGGATGGGGGCTTACGTCGAGGGGGTCGGCCGGGTCGCCGAGGCTCTCAGCCTGCGGGGCCTGTACCCCTAGCTGGTTCGTCATTCCGGGAGCGCCTGCGGCGGAAACTGGGATCCCGGAATCCAGTTTCAGCCAGGACCCCGGTTGGCGATATTGAGCCGCCGGCGCTCCTGGGGTGACGGTGGCGCCGAGGGCACGGTAGTCCGAGCGCCAATCCGGGTATCATGGGGAAGTAAGATTCCCTTGTCGAGGAGGCAGATCGATGTCCGAGGTCCTGGTGGTGACCTTTACATGCAAGTCATGTGCGACGGTTTTTGAGTTCGAGTCGCCGGATCTGCGCATTCCGTTCCGGAAGATTAATTGCCCCCAGTGCAACTGGTGTCCGCTCGATCCCGTGAAGGACGATCCGCTCCGCACCTCGTAAGCGCGTCGATCGTCCCCGTTCGTTCACCCGGCCGCCTCCGTTCGTGCGTTGACCTCCCCCGTCCCCGCCATTAGGATCGGGACGTGGGAAGGTGGCGCACAAGGGAGGGCGGCCGTGTATTATCTCGTGGGCGTGGACCTGGGCGGGACCAAGATCGCCACCGCCCTCACGGATACCGATTGCCAGATCATCAAGTACGAGGCCGTCCGGACCGAGCCGGCGCGAGGCCCGGAGCCGATCGTCGACCAGATGGTCTCGGAGATCCACCAGATAACCGAAGGTCTGCCCAAGGAGTCGATCCTGGGCATCGGAGTGGCCTGCGCGGGCCTGATCGAGCCCGGCACCGGCAAGGTGCTCTATTCCCCCAACCTCAACTGGCGCGACCTCCCCTTGCGAGACATGATCGCGAGCAAGGTCCACGCGCCGGTCTACGTCGGCAACGACGTGAACATGGCCGCCCTCGGCGAGCTTCACTACGGGGCGGGCATCGGCAAGAAGCAGATGGTCTGCGTCTTCGTCGGCACCGGGATCGGCGGGGGCATCGTCATCAACGGGCATCTCTACGAGGGGGCCAACGGCTTCGCGGGAGAAGTCGGCCATGCGACCATCGACTGGGACGGCCCCGACTGCCCCAGTGGGAACGCCGGCTGCTGGGAGGGCTTCGCCTCCGGAACGGCCATGCAGCGCCGGGCCCTCGAGGCCATGGCGCAGGGCGAGCCCACCATGCTCACCGAGATGATCCACGGCGACGAAAGCAAGATGCGCGTAGAGCTGATCGCCGAGGCGGCCGCCCGGGGAGACGCCCTCGCGCAGCGCATCATCGCCGAGACCGGCGAGATGCTGGGGGCCGGCTGCGCCAACCTCGTGAACATCCTGAACCCCGAGCGAATCATCCTCGGGGGAGGCGTGATCCGCGGAGTTCCCGAGCTCGTCGACATGGTGAGGGACGTGGTCCGGCGGAGGGCCCTCACGGACGCAGCCGAGGCCATGGACGTCGTCAAGGCGCGCTTTGGCCGTGAGGCCGGCGTGATCGGAGCGGCCGTCCTCGCCAAGCTGGCGGGACAACCTTAGCTTACTTGAAGAAGCCCTTGAGTTTGCCGAGAAGACCGCTCGGTTCGGCGGTCTGCGGCTTGGGGGCGGCCGGAGGCGGCTTCAGCTGCCCCGAGCCGGCCGGGGGCAGGTTGCCCGAGTTCAGCGGTTGGGTGCCCCGGTGGTTCTGGGGAGTGGGCGGCGGGAAGAGCTTGCAGATCACGGGATCGCTCTTGAAGTTGTCCCAGAAGCCGCAGACGGCGTAAGCCTTGCCCTTGGTGCGCTCGATGCCCAGTTCCTGAAGGCGCTCCCAGGCCTCCTCGTACGCACAGGAGGCGATCCCTTCGATGGTCTGGTTCCCTTCCTCGTAGGCCCGGGCGACCTCGTCGTACTGGTAGAGGGCGACCTGCGCCCGCTGCTTCACCCGGGGATCCTTGACCAACACGCCGGCGATGTCGAGGCCGAACTTCTTCTGGGGAATGCCCAAGTTCCGGAAGGGATCGGGGGCGGGAGGTTCGGGGGGCTCGTCGTAAGCGTCGGCGTCGCCGTCGCCGTCGCCGTCCATGGCCTCGGCGTCCTCGGGGACGTCGGCCGGCGGATCCAGCGACTCCATGGTGGGTAGCTGAGGCAGGGTCGTCAGGTGCACCGCGAAGCGCAGGATCCCGATCGATGGAGCGAAGAGGGTCATGAGGTGCCGGACGTAGTCCAGCTCCTTCTTGACCTCGATCAGCTTGCCGGAGACGGCGTCCTTGAGGGGGCCCGACGGGGAACGCAAGGGCCGGGTGACGTTGGGGAGGGGACCTGTGCCGGATGCCGAGGAGACGAAGGCATCCCCGAAAGGCGTGGTCCGGGCCCTTTGGAAGGGCTGGGTGGGTTGTTTAGGCTCTTGCTGCATGACCCTTGCTCCTTAGCCTCGTTGCTTCAGGACAGCGAGCTTTGCCTTTCAGCCCCAATCCATGTGGCTCACTGCTAACGCTCGCTGCCTTTCGTAACAGCCGCGGGAGCTAGCACCCTACGAGACGAGGGCTAGGGTCTTTTGTTCCCCGACGGGCGGTTTTTTAACGGGTGCTTACTTGCGGGCGAAGCCAACCGGGCCGCGGGTTTTGGTCTCTTCGGGAGACTTGGGGCGCCGGAAGACGTAAGGCTTGGCCGTGATCAGCATCCAGCCGTCGTTGCCGAGCTCGTTGAGCTTGGCTTTGGGGTCGCTCCCCAGGTCCTCCAGGACCTCGTACTCCCACTTGAGCAACTTGTCTTCGGCCACGGAGGGCACCAGGGGGGCGCCAGCACCGGCGTCGGCGGCGATCGGGGTCTGCATGGGGGCTCCTTTCCGGCTTGCAACTGCTAGAAACGAAGGGGCGCGCCTGCGACGGTCATGTCGCGACATGACCGTGCTCGGCGGTAACGGGGGCGCTCGCCCGAACAGGCGCTCGGCTCCTCCCTCGATCTTAGTGCGCCCTCGGCCAAACCGCAAGGAAGGCGCGGCCATCCCGGCGAGGTTGGAGGGTGGCGAACGATCAGGTATCATGGCAACCTCAGTCGTCCCCTGGCTTTCAAGCGCTCAGGCCGACGGAGATCGGCATGCCCTGTCCTGGAAAGAGGTCCCGATGTCCCTGCGAACCGAGTTCTGCGGCGTCACCTTCCCCAACCCCTTCACCCTCGCCTCGGCTCCCCCCACCACCACGGGGGAGATGATCATGCGCGCCTTCGAGGCGGGCTGGGGCGGGGCCATCATCAAGACGGTGACCACCGAGCGGGAGCGCATCGACAACGTCTCCCCCCGCTTCGCGTCCATGAACGTGGGCGCGCGCCGGATGTTCGGCTTCCAGAACATCGAGCTCATCTCGGACCGCCCCCTCGAAGTCTGGCTCGAGGAATGCCGCCGGATCAAGGACCGCTTCCCGGATCGGGTGCTGATCGGCTCGATCATGGCGGCCGGGGACGCCCCGGACGACTGGATGGAACTGACCGAGCGCATGCAGGACGCGGGCGTCGACATGATCGAGTGCAACCTTGGCTGCCCGCACGGCATGCCCGAGCGGGGCATGGGCTCGGTCTGTTCGCAGAACCCCGAGATCACCGGGAACATCACGCGCTGGGTGACTTCGGTCGCCAAGGTCCCCATCATCATCAAGCTCTCGCCGAACGTCACGGATATCACGGTGCCGGCGGCGGCGGCGATCGCCAACGGCGCCCATGCCGTCTCGGCCATCAACACCGTCAACGTCATGATGGGCGTCGACATCGAGTCCTTCGAACCCAAGCCCTCGGTCGCGGGCGCGACCACCTACGGCGGCTACTCCGGCTCGGCCGTGCGTCCGATCGCCCTCAAGGCGGTCTCCGACATCGCCCGCCGCCACCCCGGCGTCGCGATCTCGGCCACCGGCGGCATCGCCACCTGGAAGGACGGGGTCGAGTTCCTGCTTTCCGGCGCCAGCAACCTCCAGGTCTGCACCGAAGTCATGCTCAAGGGCTTCGGCGTCATCACCCCCATGCTCAAAGGCCTCGAGGAGTACCTGGAGCGTAAGGGCTTCGCCTCGGTCAACGATCTGGTCGGCCTCGCCCTGCCCCGGATCATGGACCATTCCCGCTTGGACTTCGACTACCGCCCCAAGGCCGTGATCGACGAGGCGCGCTGCATCAAGTGCGACAACTGTTTCACCGCCTGTCAGGACGGCGCCTACCAGGCCATCACCCTGCCCCATCCCGTGGGCACTCCCATCAAGCAGCGGGGCTTGCCTGAGATTCACCTCGACCGCTGCACCGGATGCTCGCTCTGCACCCACGTCTGCCCGGTCGATTGCATCGACCTGCTCGAGGTCGCCGGAGCCCCGCGCGACGTCACGGGCTACAAGCAGCTCTCGGTCGGAGACGATGCTCCCTACCGTGGCGCGGCCTGGACCGCCCACGTTTAATCACCGCCGAAAGGCGCGAAGGCGGCTCGCTTCTCAAGGGAAGCGAGCCGCCTTCGTCGTCACGAGACGCGTTTGGGGCTGGCGGGATCAGACGGGGGACTTGAGCGCCTGGAACTGCCGGACCTCGCGGGGGGTGCGGATGAAATCGACCGTGGTGACCGCCAGCGGGTGCAGGCGATCCTCGCTGGTGGTACTGCTCCAGTCCAGACCCTTGAAGACCATGACGGTGGAGGTGAGGTCGCGGAAGCCGCGGACGATCCGGCCGTGGAGGAGGATGAGCGCGGATTGCATGCAGTAGCGAGCCGCCTGATCGTCCTGGCGGGCGCCGGGGCCGGCCCAGCGTTCGAGCACGGGCAGGAAGTCGAGGGCGGAGTCGAGATCTTCGAGGGGGCGCTTCACGGCGTTTTCCACTGCCTGGATGACGGTTTCGCTTTCGAGGGGGTAGAGCGCGACGAAGAAGCTCCGCAGAATCCGGCGATCGCGCTGGGCGCCCAGGGCGTTGGCTGCGAAGCGGACGACGTCCTTGTCTTCGTCCGAGAGCGCCCCGCAGAGCGCTTCGGTCACGGTCGGGTTGGTATGTCCCGCCAGGGCCAGCACGGCGGAGCGCCGCAGCTCGGGATCCGGATCGGAGAGGACCTTGGCGATCGCCGTGATGCCCTGGGGCTGGTCCAGCTCGCGCAGGGTGGCGATGGCTTCCAATCGTCCCAGGGCCTTGGGATCGAGCACGATGGCGCAGAGCCGTTCGACCAGGCCGGGCGGGTTGAGGGCGCCCAGGGCGCGGATGGAGGCCTTGACCGTGGCTTCGACGCGGGCGTTCGCGAGGGTTTGCATGAGGGGCTCGATGCTGGCCTCCGCGCTGATGGCTTGCATGACCTCGATCATGCGCTCGCCGGAGACGGCCCCGGCCTCGGGAAGCAGCCGACTGAGCGTCTCGAAGGCCTCCATGCCGAATTTCTCGAGGGATTTGGCGATCACCCGGGCGATTTCCGCCGGGCCGGAGAGCGCGCGGCAAAGGGGCTCGATGGCGGCGGGATCCTTGCGGTGGGCGAGCGCGAGGGCGGCGGCGCCCACGACCTGCTCGTCGGCGTCCTTGAGGGCCTGGCAGAGCAACTCGGTGGCGCGGGGCTCTTCGAAGGCCGCGAGGCCCACGGCGGCGACCCGGCGAATTTGAGGGTTCGAGTCGCCCAGGACGGTGCCCAACGGCTCGATGGCATCCGGGGAACCGGTCATGGCGAGGCTCTCGATCGCCACGCGCCGCATGTCGAGCTCATGGTGGTTGAGCATGGAGCAAAGTAAGTTTGTGGCTTTTTTGGTTCCCAGGCGGCCGAGGCCGAGAAGCGCGGAGAGACGCTCGTTTTTAGACAGGGAGCGGACCTGGCGGCTGAGATAGGGGAAGGTGCCGGGGATGACGCCCCCCAAGAACAGGGAGCTGACGATACCGCCGCCGATCGTTAGGGCCACCAGGGGCATCAGCAAGGTCTCGAACATCTTCCTCGACTCCGTCGTGACGGGGGTGCCTGGCGGCGACATGGCTAAGTAATGGCATTATGACACGACTTCAGCCTGGCGTAACCCCCCGAGGTCTAACTTCGGGGTTCGAGCCCTCGTGGGGCTTCCGCGCTTTTCCCGCGTTTGGGGTGGATTGCCGCTATAATGGGGAAGGCCCCTCGCGGGCATGCCTTGATTCGACCAGCCCTCCCTCTAAGGAGACCTTCTTCGATGAAATTGTCGCAGATGCTCGCCCCCACGCTGCGGGAAGTTCCCGCCGAGGCCGAGATCGTCAGTCACCAGCTGCTGTTGCGCGCGGGACTGATTCGGCGGGTGACGCCCGGCGTCTATAACCTCTACCCTCTGATGTGGCGCGTGACCCGCAAGGTCGAGCAGATCGTCCGCGAAGAGATGGATCGCTCGGGGGCGCTCGAACTGCGCATGCCGATTCTCAACCCGGCCGAGCTCTGGGAGCAGTCCGGCCGCTGGCAGGTCTACGGCAAGGAAATGTTCCGCCTGCAGAACCGCCACGAGCGCTGGGAACTCCTGGGTCCCACCCACGAGGAGACCGTGACGGCGATCGCCCGCGACGAGCTGCGCTCCTACCGCCAGCTGCCGATGAACCTTTACCAGATCCAGGTCAAGTTCCGCGACGAGATTCGCCCTCGCTTCGGCCTGCTTCGCGGCCGCGAATTCATCATGAAGGACGCCTACTCCTTCCACCCCGACACCGACTCGCTGGAAGAGACCTACGCGGTCATGTGCCGGACCTACACCCGGATCTTCGAGCGCTGCGGCCTCATGACCCGCATGGTGGAATCCGACGTGGGCGCCATCGGCGGCTCGGCCGCGCATGAGTTCATGGTGGTCGTCGAGACCGCCGGCGGCGAGAACGACCTCTTGTTCTGCGACGCCTGCGACTACGCGGCCAACGTGGAGCGCGCCGAGAGCTCGCTCGACGTCAAGCACCTGGCGGCGAAGCTTCCCCCCGAGGAGCTCCAGCCCCTCCAGAAGGTCTCCACCCCCGGCACCAAGACCATCGAGCAGCTCTCGAGCTTCCTCAAGGTCGCGCCTTCGCAGATCGTCAAGACCTTGGTCTACCGGATCGAGCAGCACGAGGAAGGCTCCGAGGCCCCCAAGGTCTCCTTCGTGGCGGCCCTGATCCGCGGTGACCTCGAGGTCAACGAGATCAAGCTCGGCAATGCCCTGGGCGGCGTCCTCGACATGCGCATGGCCAACGACGCCGAGATTCTCGAGCGGGCCGGCGCGCCGGCGGGCTTCGTCGGGCCCATGGGCCTGAAGGTCGACCGCGTGGTCGCCGATGAATCCGTCCGGCCCATGCAGAACTTCGTGATCGGCCCCAACGAAGCCGAGATGCACTTCATCAACGCCAACTGGTTCCGTGACTACACGCCCACCGACTGGTCCGACTTCCGCCTCGCCAAGGCCGAAGAGATCTGCGGCCGCTGCCATGAGGGCCACCTCAAGGCCGCCAAGGGCATCGAGGTCGGCAACACCTTCAAGCTGGGCACCAAGTACTCGGCCAAGATGAACGCCACCTTCATGGACGCCGAAGGCACCGAGAAGCCCTTCGTGATGGGCTGCTACGGCATCGGCGTCACCCGCACGGCACAGGCCGCGGTCGAGAGCCTCCACGACGAGAACGGGATCAAGTGGCCGGTGGCGATCGCTCCCTACCACCTGATCATTGCGCCGGTCAACGTGGCCGATACCGAGGTCCTCAAGGTCGCCAACGACCTCTACCAGGAAGCCCTCCAGGAAGGCGTCGAGGCGGTGCTCGATGACCGCGACGAGCGCGCGGGCGTCAAGTTCAAGGACGCGGACCTGATCGGCTACCCCGTCCGGATCACCGTCGGCAAGACCATCAAGGATGGCCTCGTCGAGATGAAATTCCGGATGGACGGCAATACCGAGACCGTGGCCATTCCCGAGGCGATCGCCCGGGTCAAGGCCTACGTCAAGGCGGCCATGGAAGGCCGACCCGCCGCCGCAACTGTCTAAATCAGGGTATAAACCTAAGGGGGCGTCGTCCCCCTTAGGGCCTTGAGCGCCCCTCATTCCCTGCCGGAGGAGAAAAGTGACCAACAAGCTCGAATCGTTCCTGATGCAGAAGCTGGACAACCTGCCCCAGTTCGCCTTCTCTCCGGCAATGAACGACGTCATGGCCATGCTCGACGATCCGACCGTCCCCATGGAGGAGATCGCCGAGAAGATCCAGGGAGATCCGATCCTCTCGAAGGCCGTGCTCAATACCTCCTCGCAGACCGCCCAGCGCACGATGCAGAACGTCCACCAGGCCATCCGCCTCACGGGCCTTCAGACGGTCAAGGCCTTCATCACCTCGACCCTGGAGGCCGACACCCAGACCACGGTCGACGGCAATACCTTCGAGATCATGCAGGGACGCCTCTGGCAGCACTCCCAGCAGGTCGCCATCTGCTGCCAGCTCCTGGCGGCCGAGTGGGACTACCCCAACCTCTCGCAGGCCTACACGGCGGGCTTGTTCCACGACATCGGCGAGGCCATCCTCAACGCCTTCGCCTACGACGAGATCTGCGACGCCATCAAGCTGACGCAGGCCAAGGCGATCGCCACCTACACGGCCGAAGACCGGGCCTTGGGCTTCAACCACGCTTACTTCGGGGCCAAGGTCGCCGAGCGCTGGGGACTGCCCCCGGCCATCGTCGAGCCCATCGCCCTCCACCACGTGCCCAAGGAGGCCGTGCTCAACAAGAAGCTGGTCAAGATCGTTCACCTGGCGGACGTCGCCGTCCACTGCCAGCAGACCAAGCTGCCCCTGGGCATCACGCTCTTCCCGGTCGACAAGTCGGTCCTGGCTGAGCTGCCCTTCCCCAAGGAGCACCTCCTGGAACTGGCCCAGAAGGCCGCGGATCTGCTCGCCAAGATCGAGGCCTCGTCCGCCGCTCCGGCCTAGCCCCGGCCTACGGCGCCCTACTCAATCAAAAAGCTTCCTGACCCCTGCGGTCAGGAAGCTTTTTTACATGGGCCTTACGCAACAGCCGCGGGCGCTAGGGCCGGCTCGTGGGATACCCCTGGGCGTCCCAGTCCAGCATCCCGCCCTGCGCATTGCGGAGGTGCTTGAAGCCCTTGCCCTCCAGTTGCTGGATGGCCTTGGCGGAGCGTTTGCCCGAACGGCAGATGATCACGTAGGCGCCGTCCGAATCGAGATCCTGGGACCAATCGTCGAGCTGCCCCAGCGGGAGGTTGCGGGCGCCGGGAACGTGCCCTTCCGCGTACTCATGCGGCTCCCGGACGTCGATCACGGTCACGCCCTGGAGGCTCAGGTCGCGGGCCTCGGAGATCGTGACGTCCTTGACGCCCAGGACCATGATGCGGGCGGGGGGCTCGGAGGGGCGCTGCCGGAGGGCGGCGCAGCCCGAAATCCCGAGGGCCGAGCCTCCGAGCATGGTGGCGAAAAGGGCGGTGACGACGCTCCGCGCGAGGGTCGGACGGGGAAAGGGACGTCGCATGCAACCTCCTACTCGGAAAAAGGGGCCCGATCGTCCTCATCGTATAGGGCGAGGCCCTCGGCTTCAAGCATGGCGGCGGTGAGCCCCTTGCCGGGCTTGAGCGCACCGCTGAAGCTGCCGTCGTAGACCTGCTTGGCCCCGCAAGAGGGGCTGCGGGCCTTGAGAATGGCGGAGGTCGCCCCGCAGCGCCGGGCGATTTCCACGGTTTCTCGCGCTCCGGCGAGGAAGGCCTCGGTCACGTCCTGCCCGTCCTCGCGCGTGATCCGCGCTTTGCCTGCCAGAACGTCCTTCCCGTCTCCTCCCTGGAGCTCGGCGGGAGGCCGTGGGGTCGGGAGGCCGCCGAGCTGCTCGGGGCAGACCGGGACGGCCTTGCCTTCTTCGACCAGGCGGGCGAGATCGGGGTAGCGGTCGAAGCCGCCCCCGTCGTAGCGGCAATGATTGCCGATCAGGCACGCGCTGATCAGGATCATGGCCGGAGTCCTTGCGGGGCGGAATCGACGCCGAGCAAGTCGGCGAGGAACGGGGCCATCACCTCGTTCACCGCGCCGGGCCGCTCCAGCATCGGCACGTGGCCGGCCCGCGGGAGCACGGCCAGCTGGGCGTTCGGGATGGCGGAGGCGAAGGCCTCGCCGTAGACTGGGGGAATGATGCGATCGCCCTCGCCCCAGATCACCAGGGTGGGTGCCTGAAGGTCGCCGAGGCGAGCCTGCATGTCCTGACGCAAGGGACCCGCGGTGAGCTGGAGCATGGTCTGGCGCGCCTGCTGCTGTTCGGGACTGTCCACGAAGCGCTCGGCGAGCGCTCCGCGCGACGAGGCTTGTTCGGGCGTGCGGTAGAAGAGCCGGGAGGCGAACTCCGCCGGAGCCATTTCGCGGACGTTCACCGTGGGGATGCCGGGTAGCTTCAGCCCCGAGCTGTTGATCAGCACCAGGCCCGCCACCCGCTCCGGGTGATCCAGCGCGAGCTGAAGCGAGACGCGCCCTCCCATGGAGTTGCCGACCAGCACGGCCTGCGGGAGATCGAGCGCGTCCAGCAGGGCCAGGACGAAGGCCGGGTAGTCGTCGATCGAGCGAATGGCGTCCGGTAGCGGCGTCCGGCCGTACCCCGGAAGATCGGGGGCGATCACGCGGTAATCGCCTTCGAAACGGCGCATCTGGTTGAACCAGACCTTCCCCGAGCCCCCGGTGCCGTGAATGAAAACGATCGCGGGACCTTCCCCGGCGCTCAGCACCCGGGTGGGCACGCCGTTGACGATCCAGTCCTGCTTCGATGTGCTGGCCATGCGCATTTCCTCCCGATTCGATTCTACACCATCGGGATCTCCAGAACTCCACCGGGCGTTGTCGCCAGGGAGGTCTTGGGATAGGCTGAGGCCAGAGTCATGACGGGGGTTTCGTCAGGCCATGAGTCGCTCCTGGCGCGGCCGCCCGCGTGTTGGGAGGAGGTCAACCCATGGGAAAACGGGTCATCAACGGGACCGGGGCGGGAGATCCCAGCATCAGCGTGGATCAGGAGCGGGCGAATGCTCTGATCTCCGAGAACCCAGGTTGGGAATCGGAAGCCGCCTTCCGGCACCACGAATCGTCCCTGGCGGAAGAGCCCGAACTTTCGCCCAACCAGACCATCCCCGGCCCCATGGAGCGCCGCGAGGAGCCCGCGATGCACTTCGAGCAGGTGGGCTTCCGGGAGCCGACGGATCACGCGTCCTCTTGAGCCCTTGCGGCGCATCACGCCGCGCGTTCGATCCCCAAGCGACGCCCCCACGTGGGGCGTCGCCTTCGTCTGGGGGCCCGGTGGCGAGGACTTGCCGTTTAAGGTTAAGGAGTTTATACTTTAGGATTAACCTGAGCTTAACCCTTCGGGGAGAAGCCAGGACGGCCGGCGTGGGTCGGGCGATTTAACCTAATGCTTGCTAAAAATTAGCCGTGAATTGACCCTGGGCACGTCAGAAAGTCGCGGAACCGGGCGATACTGGAGTTAACGGCTTATTCAAGGTCGAGGAGGGGGTTCGAAGATGCAGCCTAAAACCAAGTTGCTAGCCGGAGCAATGGCGCTCCTGACGCTTCTGGCCTCGGGTTGCGGACTTTCTCCGAACTCGACTCCGCCCGACAAGGGCGATCGCATCACGATGAAGATCCCCGCTGGCCGCGTCACGGGCTTCTACACCAAGAACGTGATCTACCGGGTCGACGAGGACATCGTCATCGGCATGCCCAACCTCAATGCCGACATCCAGGTCTACGAGCCCAACCAGCCGTTCATCCCCGCCAACCGCGAGGACTACCTCGTCCGCGTTCACACCGGGGACTTCGTCATCGAGCAAGACGCGATGGCTCAGATCTTCAACAAGTATGAGCTCACCTATCCCGGCTGCCCGCTGAGCGACCTCAAGATCGAGGCCAAGCAGGGCAAGCTCAAGATGTCGGGGATCATGCGCAAGGGGATTCCGCTGCCCTTCGAGATGGAAGGCAGCCTGCGCCCCAACGGCAAGGGCCAGGTCGTGCTCACCCCCGACTCGGTCAAGTCGGCCGGCATCCCGGTCAAGGGGCTCATGAACCTGATCGGCCTCGAAGTCGCCAACCTCATGAACTCCCGCCCCAACGGCGGCATGAAGATCGACGGCAACGACATCATCATCTACGCCGACAAGCTGCTTCCCGCTCCGGCCGTCTCCGGCTTCGTCGCCGGCGCCAAGGTCGAGCCCGGCAAGGTCATCCTGACCTTCGACGACCAGGTCCGCCGCGAAGTCCCCCCGCTTCCCGAGCCCTGGGCCCAGAACTGGATCCTCATGCACGGCGGCAACGTCCTGATCAACAGCCACCTGATCCTCGACGCCTCCCTGCACATGATCGACCTCAACCCCAAGGACCCGATGCACTACTACATGCCGCTCTACCGCGAGCAGCTCGAAGCCGGCCTCACCGTCGGCACCAAGACCTCCACCATCGCCTACCTGCCGGACGTCTACGACATCCACGCGCCGATGCCCCGCTACCGCCCCCAGATGCCGGGCGCGCCCGGATACTAGAAGAGCTCGTAGACCATCTTCACGGCCGTCACCAGAAGGGTGGCGGCCAAAATCTTGCGTAGCACTCCCACCGGCAAGCGATGGCTGACCCTGGCGCCTAGAGGAGCGCCCATTAGCGCCCCGACCACCAGGAAGATGCTCTCTTGCCACGGAATCTGATGGGCTATGGCCTTGCCGATCGTGCCCATCAAACCGGCGACGAAGACCACGGCGATTGACGTCCCGATGACCATGCGGATGGGAAGCCGGAAGAGCGTCGTCAGGATCGGGATCAAGAGGACGCCGCCCCCGATCCCCACCAGCCCGGAGGCCAGCCCCACCCCGAGGGCGAGCAACGCCGCGAGATCGATCCGGAAGCCCTCCGGAACCGTCGTTCCTTCGTCGGAGCCTTTCGCGGGAAAGAGCATCAGCCCTGCGGCGACCATCGCGAGGCCCGCGAAGACCACCCGCAGCGCCCCCTCCGAGACGTAAGCCGAGGCGACGCCGCCGGCGATCGCCCCCAGGCCGACCGCCACCCCCAGAGGAAGGGCCAGCTCTCGCGGCACCGAGCCGCGCTTGGCATGCGCCCAAATGCCGAGGACCGAGGCCGCCAGGACCTGAATCATGCTCATGCCCACCACCTGGGCCATGGAGTAAGAGGCCACCCCCAAAAGTGGCGGCAAGTACAAGGCCATGGGCACCAGCACCACGCCCCCGCCGATTCCCATCAAGCCGGAAGCGAAGGCCCCCACGAAGCCGATTGCGACCAAGAGCAGTTCCGCCACGTTCATGCTCCTCCCTCGAGCCCCCCTCATGATACCCCTCATGCGCCTCGCCCGCCTTCTTCGGCCCCTTGCGCGGGGGCGGGGAAGACCGTATGCTCGAAGGCATGTATCCGATCATTGACTACAAAGCCCGCAAATCCTCTTTTTCCTGGCCTAAGCCCCGTTGGATCGCCGGAGGCGCCAGCCTCGGCACGCTGGCTCTCCTGGGCATGCTCATCTACCACCCGTTCTCGGGACCGATGGGGTCGCAGACGCTTCCCGCCGCAGGCGCTGCGGAACAAGAGGAGGCGCAGGACCTGGTCTGGGGCGTCTCATGGCATCCCGAACGGCTCATGGATCTGCCGGGGGGCTACAAGTCGCAGCTCAAGGATGCCGAGGACCTCGGCGTCGGTCTGATTCGCTTCGACGTCCACTGGAACCGCATGCAGCCTAGCTCCGATCGGCCCCTCGACTTGGGGGATATCCCGTACTTCCGCGCCCTCGTGAAGGATGCCAAGGCCAAGGGCCTCCAGGTCAAGATCAACCTCGGAGGCTACCCCTCCTGGGCCGTGGAACTGGTGAACCAGGACCCGGAGGCCTTCTTCGCGCGCTACCGCCCCTACGTGAAGGCGGTGGTCGCGGAGCTGGGGACCGACGTGGATTACTACCAGATGGGCAACGAGTTCAATACCATCCTGGATCCGATTCCCGAGGAGCTCGATGGGCGCCTCTTCCGCGAGGCGCGCGCCGAGATCGACGCGGCGAAGGCCCAACGGCCGGGCTGGAAGGTCAAGACGGTCATCAACGCCTGCGATACCTTCTACCTGCCGTGGCGCGACGACCTGGAGCGCGTGCTGGCGGAGTCGGCGGATGCGATCGACGTGATCGGCTACGACTTCTACCCCGGCAATTACTCGCATCCGCATGACTGGGGCGCCTGGCAGACGATCGATTACCTGGCCGGCCTCATGGAGCGCTACGACAAGGAAGGGGCGATCTGCGAGACCGGCTGCCCCGCCTTCCTCGGCGAGGGGCGGCAGGCCCGCTGGATCGCGGAGTCCGCTCGGGCCTTGCAGCGAGAAATCGCCAAGAGCCCGTCGCGGGAACGCTTCCGCTTCGCGGTCTTCTACGAGCTCGCGGACGATCCGCACTTCAAGGCGTGGCCGCCGCCGACCGAGAACACCTTCGGGCTGGTGGCGCCGGATGGCCGCCGCAAGCCGGGCTTCGAGGCGTTCCGCCAGGTGGTGCGTCAGGGAGGGGCGAGATGACCTTCGACATGGTTTACGACACGCTTAAAGACGCCATCCGGCTGGGGCCTCACCAGCAGATCGCTTTGGTCCAGGCCGTGGATGAGGCGTATGCCTTGATGGAGGCCGAGGAGCTTTCCGACGAGCAGGTGCTTTCCTTGCGCTTGCTGATTTCGCATGCCGAAGGGCTGATCGGCCGTTACTTCGGGATGTAGGCGCGCGCCTTTCCCTCAATCCCTTACTTGCCCGCTACCCAAGCTTTTCAGCGCTTCTCCCATGGCCGACCGGGCCTTCCTCCCCTTACCGTTTACCGTGAGAGGGGCGAAGGAGAACCGCATGCGTCCCAACCTTTTGATCGTTGCGCTGGCAGGAGGCCTTCTGGGGCTTTGGGCATGCACGACCGGCGGCACCGTCGGGGGGCCCAATCCGCTTCAGAACCCCATCATCACGCGTTTCGAGGTCTTCCCGAACCCCCAGCAGCCGGGCAAAGGCCCCTTTGAGATCCTGGCCCAGGCGAGCGGGGAAGGCGTCTTGACCTTCGATTGGTCTGCGACCGGGGGATTGCTTTCGGTGGCCAGCCAGAGCGCGACGGCCTCGGACTCTCCGTTGGTTCCCAGTTTCACCGCATGGCAGCCTCCGGCCTCGATGGGCACGTACGAGGTCTCGGTGATGGTGACCGATTCGGGGGGCGGCACGTACCGCCGAGTGGCTCGCTTCCAGGTGGAGCGCGACATGACGCGCATCCTCGCACCGCGGCCGGCTCAGATTCCCGACCCGGCGCTCTGGAGCTTCTAAAAACCGACCAATCAGGGCATACTACTCGTTGCCCCCCTACCTTGCGGGAGATGAACGTGGATTCGACGACCCTCACGGAGTTTCTGATCGTCCTCGGGGTGACTGGCGGTCTCGTGGCCGGCGTCAACCTCTTGCATTACCTCCGACACCGGACCGGTCTGCAGTTCAAGCTGGCCATCATCACGGCTCCGCTGTTGCTGACCGTGACGCCGGCTGGCTGGCTGATCGGCAAATACGGGCTCAACCCCCAGGTGATCGCGGTGGCCGCGGCCCTCGCCCTCATGGCGGCCGCGCTCAAGGACTATGCGACCCGGCGCTGGGTCATCCGCCCGATCCAGTCGCTGAAGGCCTACAGCCGGGCGATCGCCCAGGGCGACCTCAACGCCACGCTCACGCTTTCCCAGCGCGACGAGATGGGCGAGGTGGCCGCCACCCTTCGCGAGATGTGCGGCACCCTCCAGGGCATCATGGCCGAGGTGCGCATGGCCTCCGACACCGTCGCCGCGGCCGCCGAGCAGACCCACGCCCGGATCCAGGAGACCAACGAAGCCATGGGCCACCTGGGCACCCGCACGCACCGCGTGGCCCAGAGCGCCGAGGTCCTTTCCGAGGACGTCTCCAAGACCACGGCCCTCATGCAAGAGATCATCACGAGCATCCAGGGCGTCGCCCAGATCGCCGAGGAGACCTCCGAGGTCAAGACCCTGGCCTCGCAAGCCGCTGAATCCGGCTCCGAGGCCGTCTCCAAGACGGTCCAGGCCATGGGCGGCATCGAAACGTCCATGCACCGGATCGTCGCCGTCATCGAGGAACTGGGCCGCAGCTCGGCCGAGATCGGCACCATCATGGGCCTGATCGACGGTATCGCCAAGAAGACCAACCTTCTGGCCCTCAACGCCGCCATCGAGGCCGCCCGCGCCGGCGAGCACGGCAAGGGCTTCGCGGTCGTCGCCGACGAGGTCCGCCGCCTCGCCGAGCACTCGGCCCAAGCCACGGGAGATTCCGCGAAGCTGCTCCATGAGATCCAAAACCAGATCGACGAGGCCCTTCACCTGACCCGCGACGGCAGCGACTCCATCCAGGGCGGCATGATCCTCGCGCAGTCGACCGGAGATGCCCTCGGCGGCATCGTCTCCTCGATGAGCCAGGTGGCCCATCGTCTCGAAGAAATTCGCCTGGCCACCCGCGAGCAGGCCAGCAGCGGCAACGGGGTGCTGCGCTCCGTCGAATCCATGACGCGCCTGACCCAGCAGGTCTCCGCGGCCACTTCGGAGCAGGAGCGCGACGGCTCCCGCATGCAAGATGCCCTCGGGGATATCCATCGGATGGCGGCCAGCCTCCAGCGGGAGGCGCAGACGCTTCGCGAGGCCGTCGCCTTCTTCAAGCAAGAGGAGTTGCGGCGCAAGGTGCCGCAGGCTTTGCCGGCCCTTCCAAGGGATTGACGAAATAAAACTTCATAAAGTAGAATTTCTTTGTTGCTTGCACCCTTGCCGCCCCCTGGATCGGTTGCCACTTAGGTGAGCCGGGAAGAGCCGGGTAGAGCCAAGAGTAGCGCCAAGAAAGGAGATTCGACTATGGTGTTGATCTTAGCTTCGGGCTTCTTGATGGTCGGAGGGATGCTGGGCTTCGCGCTTTGCGCCCTCTTCGCGGGCTCGGCCCTCAGCCAAACGAACTCTGAGCTCGAGAGCGCCAAGGCGCAGGTCGAGATCCTCAGGACCCTCCTCGAAGAGGGCAAGTCCTCGTTCCAGGGGCTCGCCCCCGCTCCGACCCCTTGATGGCAAAAATGCCGCGCCGGCGCCGATTCGCTGACGTGCCCCACCGCCTCTAGCCCGTCATTCCGGGCCTCCAACCTTCCACCAGACGTCTTGTTTGCCGAGGGCTCCCGATTTGACCCCAATTAGGGTCTGGACATTAGGGAAGCATTCGTAGCAAAATCAAGTAACCGTCAATGAGGATGGGAGGCGATGGACGACCACTTGAAATCCCGGGAGCAACTGCTCACCGAGCTCCGCCAGCTCCGCGCCGAGCGCGAACAGCTCAATCACCTGGAAGCCGTACCGGACCAGATCTTTCGCCTCTGCCCCTCGGGAACCCTGATCGGGTACCTGGGGGGCGGGGGCGCCTCGCCGCTCCTGCCGCCCGAGCAGTTCCTCGGGCGCCATGTCCTCGATGTCCTCCCGCATCCCCTCGCCCAAGACTTTTTGGGGATCGTCGATGCCGCCCGCGAGACCGGCGCGCTCCAGACCCTGGAATACCATCTCGACACCCGGGGCCTGGACGAGGAGTACTACGAGGCCCGCTGTATCCCCGGGAGCCATGGAGAGGTCCTTTGCTTCGTCCGCGAGATCACCGAGCGCCGACGCACCGAGGAGAACCTCCGCACCAGCCAGCAGTTGCTCACGGACTCCCAGCGGATCGCCCATATCGGCTCATGGCGCTTGGATTTCGACTCCGGCACGCTCATGTGGACGGACGAGCAGTACCGCATCTTCGGGTATGAGCCCTGCGAAATGACCCCGACGCTCGAGGTCTTCCTCGCGCACGTTCCCCCCGACGAACGCGAAACGGTCGCGGCCGATCTCTTCAGCATCGCGACGAGCGTCGAGCCCGCTCATTGCGAGCACGGGCTAATTCGTAAGGATGGGGCGCTCCGTCAGGTGCTTTGCACCGCCCATGCGGAGGTCGATGGCGAGGGGCGCCCCCTCGCCATGGTCGGCACCACCCAGGACATCACGGAGCGCAAGGCCCTGGAAGAAGCCTTGCGGACGCAAAACGAGCAGCTCATGGAGCTGGACCGCCTCAAGAGCAACTTCGTGAACGCCGTCTCCCACGAGCTTCGCACCCCGCTCACCTCGATCATGGGCTACGGGGAGTTCCTGGAGGACGAGGTGGCTGGCCCCCTCAATCCCGACCAGCATGCCTTCGTCAACCAGATCCAGCGCGCGGCAGGGCGCCTCGGTAATCTCGTGAACGATCTCCTGGATTTCGCACGTCTCCAATCCGGCGCCTTCAAGCTCATGATCCGCGAGGTCGATTTGCGCGGCAAACTCGCAGAAGTCCTCGGCGCCTTGTATCCCCAGGCGCAAGAGGCCCAAGTGACGTTCAATTTCGACGTCAGCGAGGCGGTCCCCCACTTTCAGGGGGACCCTGAGCGGATCGGCCAGGTGCTCACCAACCTCATCGGCAATGCCATCAAGTTCACCCCCCCGGGCGGCCGTGTCGACGTCTCGGCGTCCGTCTTGGCTGAGGGAGTGCGCGTGGAGGTCCGCGACACGGGCATCGGCATCGCGCCTCGGCACCAGAGGAAGCTCTTCACCAAGTTCTTCCAGATCGATCCCAGCACGACCCGCGAAAAGGGCGGGACCGGCCTGGGGCTTTCCATCTCGAAGGCGCTCGTCGAGGCTCACGGAGGCCGGATTGGCCTGGAGAGCCGACCCGGAGAGGGCTCCACGTTCTGGTTCGAGTTGCCGATCGTTCCTCCTGTTTCCCCGTGCGACGCCAAGGCCGTTTGCTCGACGGCCCCGGGTTCGGACTAGCCGATGGCGTCCTTCACCCCCTGGCCGGACCTGACGGAGGCCATGCGCGCCCTGATCGAGAACGCCAGCGATCCGATGATCGTGAAGGATCGCGAAGGCCGCTTTCTCTTCATGAACGCCGCGGGGCTCGCCCATTTCGGAGTCGAGGCAGCCGACGTCATCGGCAAGACCTTGGGGGACCTACTCGGCGAGGACTGGGGGCGGATTGCTCAGGAGTCCGACCGGGAGGTGATCGCGCGCGGAGAACCCGAGCATTCCGAGGTGGAGTTCCCGGAACCCGAGGGGAGGCCTCGGACCTTCGCGCTCACCAAGGTTCCCTTCCGCGAGCCGGGGGGGGCACCGAAGGGCATCCTGCTCATCATGCGGGAGATTTCCCGGCGCAAGGAGGCCGAGCTCAACCTCCAGTTGGTCGAGTCCCGCTTCTTCAGCCTGCTCGAGGCCATGTTCCAGGGTTTTGCCATCCACGACAACGGCATCATCCTCGAGGCCAACGAGGGCCTGGCCCAGATGACCGGCTACCCGCTCGACGAGCTGATCGGCATGAACGCCGTTTCGATGGCGCTTCCCGAACACCGAGAGCGCATCATCCACCATATCCGGATCGGCTACGACAAGCCTTACGAGGCGGAAGGCAGGCGCCGGGACGGCAGTCGCTTCCACGTCGAGATGCTGGGTCAATCCTGCTTGTATCAAGGGCGTTGGGTGCGCGTGACCGCGTTCCGGGAGATTACCGAGCGCAAACAGTTCGAGGTCACCCTGAAGGAGCAGAACGAAAAGCTCAAGGATCTTGATCGCCTCAAGAACGCCTTCATCGGCTCGGTCTCCCATGAGCTTCGCACTCCGCTGGCCTCGATCATGGGCTATGCGGAGTTCCTGGAGGACGAGATCGCCGGCAGATTGAACTCCGACCAGCAGGTCTTCGTGCGCCAGATCGTGGATGGGGCTAGCCGTCTCCAGCTTTTGGTGGACGACCTTCTCGATTTCGCGAGGTTCGATTCCGGCGAATTCCGGATGCATCCCCGGGAGGCCGACCTCGCCGAGAAGGTCCAGGAGATCGTGGATAGCCTGCAGCCGCAAGCCCATGACTCTGACCTGGTCCTCGAGGTCCAACTGCCCGGCTCGGCCTTGCCGCTGGCTTTCGACCCCGAACGCATCGGCCAGGTCTTGCTGAACCTTTTGGGCAACTCCATCAAGTTCACGCCCCGCGGGGGCGCGATCCGGGTCCGCGTGCTTGCCAGACCCGAGGGCGTGCGCATCGAGGTGCAGGACTCGGGAATCGGCATCGCGCCGGAACACCAGGACAAGCTCTTCACCAAGTTCTTTCAGATCGACCCCAGCACGACCCGCGAAAAAGGCGGGGCGGGCCTGGGACTGTGCATCTCGAAGGCCCTCGTCGAGGCCCACGGAGGCCAGATTGGCGTGGAGAGTCAGCTCGGCAGCGGCGCGACCTTCTGGTTTACCTTGCCCCTCTCTTTGCCGCCGTCCCTGGCTCTGCTGAGCGGAGACTGACGCCGCGGAACCCCCAGCTCAGGGGCGATACTCCAGCGCCGAGAGGCTGTCACGCTCCAGGGGCTCGCCTCGCAGGGCCTTGCGGAGCCAGAACTCGGTGACCTTTCCAGCCATCACCACCCGGCCATCGAGCGCGATCACCGGAATGGCGTAGCGGAAGCGCTCGTAAAGCTCCGCGTCCTGCGTGATATTCACTTCCTCGACATCCAGCGGCACGTCCTGAGCCACCCGCTCCACGAGGAGCTTGGCCTTGTCGCAGAGCGAGCAGCCAGGACCGGAGTAGATCGTTACTCGGACGGGCATGCCGAGCGCGCTAGAGCTTGAAGAGATCGTCGGAGAGCTTGGGGTTGAACTGCAACTCGGAGAGCTGGGCCCGGAAGACCACGGTCGTTCCCTCGAAGCCCTCGACCCGGACGGGCATGCGGGTCTGGGCGTCGATGGCCACCTGCATCTTGCTGCAACCCGGCAGCATGCCCGAGCCCCGGGTCATCTCCAGCAGGTCGGCCGAACGTCCGGCGATCGCCACCGTCCCGGCATGGCGCGCGGCCGCAGCGGGATCGAGGATGCCCTCGACGATGGAGGTCAGGCTCGTCTGGTCGATACGGTAGCCGCGCAGCGAGAGGACCTGGGGATCGTCATAGGGAAGGGTCTTCTTGATGAAGCCCAGCTTGGCGGTGATGCGGCCGTCGCCGAGGTAGACGAGCTTGGCGCCGCGTTTGGTGATGGAATCGGCTTCCGTGACGTTGGCGCGAAGCTTCTGGGGGCTCACCCAGAAGAACTCGGCCTTGCTCATCGAGGTCTCGCGGCCCTTCTGCTCAAAGAAAGCCACCACGCCCGAAGCGCTCGTCGTCTTGGCCCAAGTCTGGCGAACCGCTTCCACCACGGCGCCTGCCTGGGCGTCCTTGGCCCGTAGGCCCTGCTCAGAGCTGGGGGTCAGCCGGGGAAGGAACGATCCGACGCCGCAACCGGTCATCAGGGCTGCCAGGGTGACGCCTGCCACCAGGATTCGAAGCTGTCGCATGAGGCCTCCATCGCAAGGGACGAACGCCCAATTTTAACGTATTTTTAAGCGGAAGAAAATATCCCCCTAATCAGTGGAGGACTCCTTGCGGCTCCAGCGGAGGGCGGCGTGGCGGAGCATCATGCAGACCGTGAGCCAGAAACTTGCGACCAGGGCGCCAGCGGCCACGTCGGTGAACCAGTGGACGCCGAGGTAGAGCCGGCTCCCCATGATGCCGAGGGGCAGGAGGAGGAGGGCCAAGGCGGCAGGCCAGGTCGTTCGAGGCTTCCAGTGGAGCAGGAGCATGCTGAGGTAGCCGTAGAGGCAGACGCTCATCAGGGAGTGGCCGCTCGGAAAGGAGTAGCTCGTCTCGGGAGCCAGGCTTGCGAAGAGAGAGGGGCGAGGCTGATGGAAGACGTGCTTGAGCACGAAGGTGAGGGTGCCGCCGCCCGCGAGGACGATGATCAGGGTCGCCGCGTCGATGGGTCGCCTGAGGAGGGTCAGCAGGGCCACGGCGGCACCTCCGATCAGGAGCGTGCCCAGGATGCCGCCGAGTGCGCTGAGGGAAAGCGCCAGTTGGTCGAGCCAAGGGGTGGCATGGGAGTGGATGCCGTTGAGGATGGCGTGGTTGAGGGCGGTGAACTCGCCCTGGAGGACGTCCTCGGCGAGGTCGGCGAAGAGGAAGAGCAAGCCGAGCGCCGTGGCCCAGCCGACCGCGTAGACCCATCCCAGACGCTGGATGAGGCGTTCGAAGCCCAGGAAAAGGGCCCGGAGGAGGCCTTTGGGACCCTGGGGGCGAGGGGATTGGGGCGGCTTCAAGGCGGGGGCCTCCGTTCCATCGTGGGGGGAGCTGCTTCATTCAACCATGGTTGCGGAAGGCTTCCCAGGATTGGCGATAACCCGCACCTACCGCTCCGAACCCCAGGGCCATTAAGGGCAAGAAGGACTAGCGCCTGCGGCAACTCGCTCTAGGAGGACGGCAAAAAGCCCCCGTCTTGCGACGGGGGCCGGAGTGATGATTGACCGTCCTCGCTTCCACTCGTTTCAGGTCTCACCTCTCGATATCTAAGGTAATCGAGGATGAGGTTCCGGTCATCCGTAGGTTTTACGGAAACCATGGGGCGGGGGCTTCGGGATTTCCAGCGCTTCGTAAGCCCAAACGCCGGCCCCCGCTGATTCAGCGGGGGCCGCAGGGGTTTTATTCAGTTGGTTGTGACCAGTGTCGGATGTGCCGTGACGGGAGGGGGCCCGTCGATACCGTACTCCTTTCGGGTCTCACCGCTGACAGTTCTACCGTAACTCCGTCGGGGGGCTGGGACTATCCGCTGGGAGTACGGATTTTTGCGACGGGCGTCGCGGGGGAGAAAGGGGTGGCCCCCGCCGAGGCTGGCGGGGGCCGGAGGGGCTTGATGACCTTTTAAAGGATGTCGCAAACGTGGCGGTTTCGTCTCAGCGGCCCGGCGTGCGGATGCTGGTGTTTGACCGTCCTCTAGGGCTCGGCTTTGGGTCTCACCCCTCGCATGATTAACTTAGCACCGGACGGAGGTTTCGCACATCCGCGGGGACTACTGAATCGAGCGGGGGATCAGGCGGAGCCCAAGCGGATGAGCAGCCAGTAGATGGCTCCGAGGGAGAGAACGAGGAGCAAGAGGGTGAGCAGGCCGATTCCCAAGGCCCGAGCCCAAGCCTGTGGGGTTCGAACCAGGGTTTTGGGGTCGGCGACCCAGCGGACCACTTTTCCTTCGTCGTTTTGGACGGGGTAGTAGCCGGCGACCGTGCCATAGCGCGGGTAGCGTCCATCCTTTCGGTAGATGACGACGGGTTGCACGTCGGGCGCGAAGTGCCGATCCCCGCGATAAATGGCGGGGATGGGGAGGATGGCGTAGGGGAAGCCCTGAGAAGCGGGTTCTTCCAGGAAGCGGAAGCGCGCGCCCACGGGGAGGGAGCCCAGGGGCTGCTGTCGGGTCAACATGGCGTCTCTCTTCGCATCGCGGGGCGCTCCGGGGAGCGCTCCCGTCATCGGCTACAGGCTCATGGTACCCGGAAGAAGCCCCCACCTCGAGAGGCGGGGCTGCGGGGGCGCGTCAAGAATGCGTCGGATCATTTCGTGTGGCTCCTTGGCCTCACCGGCGGAATTGCGCCCGAGTGAAGGCGGAATCGAGGTCTGGGAGCCGATCGTGCGAGGGGATACAGCCAGAATGGGCGAAACTGCGAGGATTCTCGGTCATGGCGGAGGATTTTGGTTTGATCGGCTGAATTGGGGGATAGGATTGCCCATTGATTCTCAGGGGAAGTATTGTTAACATTTTTATCAATGTCGTGCTAGAGGAGGGTGAAATGCCTCGAGTCAAAAGCGTCGCTACTCTTGAGAAGCCGGTTTCCACCCCGCCAAAGGGCCGTCGAGCGAGAACGTTCGGGAGTGGTCCTGCGGTCGTTACGCAGCGCAAGCCCCGTCGTTCGCCCTTCGAGATGGTCGAGGAGCTCAAGGAGCGGCGCGATGCACTGGCCAAGACCTACCAAGCGCGTCTCGACAAGCTCGATATCCGCATCCAGCGTATGGAAGCGCGCTACGAGAAGAAGATCAAGGTGACGCAACTCCTCAATACCAAGACTCCTGAGGAGCTGGCGCTCGAGCTCACGGCCATCAAGAAGCAGCAAGCGATCCTCAAGAAGGCCCTCAAGGCCCATCGCTAGTCCCCCCCGTTCGTCTCCGCCTCGGCCTGCCGGCGCTTGCCGGTGGGTCTTCACGTTGCAGGCATCCGAGCGTTGATAACTCTTCACAAATCTCGGGTAAGGTACGCATGAACCCACGGAGACGATGCGGGGGAACGGATCATCAGGATTCTAGTCGTGGATGACTCCCGGTTCGCGCGGGAGCTGGCGGTGGAAATCATCACCGAGCAGGGGTGGAGCGTGGTCGCGGAGGCCCATAACGGCCTCGAGGCGATCGCCAAGTACCGGCAACACCGCCCCGACCTGGTCGTGATGGACATCAACACGCCTGAGCTGGACGGCCTCTCCGCTCTCCAGCAGATCAAAGCGCAGTTCCCGGACGCCAAGGTCCTCATGTGCACCGCCCTGGGAACTCCGGAGAACCTCAAGTCCGCCCTGGCGCTCGGCGCGGCCGACTTCGTGGTCAAGCCCTTCCTGAAGGAGCGGCTCGTCCTCGCCATCGAACGGATTCTCCGCAAGAAGAGCAGCTGATTTCCCCGCTTCCTTGGCGACGGCGCCCCCCTTCCGGCATAAGATGGGGGCACCGGAAGGAGGGGAGCCATGGACTGGTTGATCGGATTGGCGGGACTCTGGGTTTTCTTCCAGTGGGTGCTTCCCATCGCGGTGCTGCTGGTAATCGCCTTCTACGCGTACCGCTGGGCAAAGCGCCGCAACGCGGAGTTCGCCTCGAGCGAATCCGAACGCCGCGATCTCGGCGATCGCCCCTGACCGCTCCGGCGGATTCCAGGTTTTCAGGCCGTCTCGCGGGCGCTTTTGCGTCGTATGTCGAGAACCTTTGCCCGCATGGCGTAGAATGAGCCCATGCAGATTCATTACTTACACACCAAGCTCCGGGTGAGCGACCTCGATCGCGCCATCCGCTTCTACGAGACCGCCTTCGGGTACGGCCTCCGCAGCCGGCGTCCCGGCCCCGAGGGCAGCGAAATCGCCTTCATGGTCCTTCCCGGGGAAGCGTCCGAGATCCAGCTCTGCCAGTATCCGGGAGATGAGACGCTCGTCGTTCCTGAGCGCCTCATGCACCTGGCCTATCGCGTCGACGATCTCGATGCGGTGTTGTCTGGGGCCCTGGCGGCCGGCGGCACGCTCGTCTCCGCGCCCTACACCTTGCCCTCGGGGTCGTGCGTGGCCTTCCTCGCGGATCCGCAGGGTTACGCGATCGAGCTCGTCCAGAAGCCCTAGTCCCGGAGGCTGCCCCCTCGTTCTGGCCGCCTTGGCCCGCATGCCCCAAGCCCTGCCCAAGAGCGTCGCGGTGCGGCTTTGAAGGCGTCGATCGGCCCATGCGGCGCGCGTTCGACTTTGTTAGGATGCGGGCTAAGAGCGCCTGACAAAACCAGGCATGTTAGGGCCTTTGGCCGCCTTCGGCGGCTCGACGGAACCGTTTTGTCAGGCGCTCTACAGGGCTTCGTCCCGGGAGGTGAACGATGGCGCATGACATTCTGGTGTACTCCATGGAGGGCTGTCCCCCCTGCGCGATGGTGAAGCAGTTCCTGACGCGCATGGGGGTGGAGTTTCAGGTCAAGGACGTGAAGAAGGATCCGCAGGCGCAAGCGGAGTTCCTGAGGTTGGGGTTTCGCGGCACTCCGGTCACGGTGATCGATGGTCGGCCGATCGTCGGCTTCGACCAGGCCAAGCTCATGGCGGCGCTTCGCCAGCGGCCGGCGGCGCAACCCGCCAAGCGTCCCGTCAAGATCGAGTGGTGAGCCAACCGAGTTTCCTGACTTCGGAAAGACCCCATTCAAGGCCCGTCGACCCTCCCGTCGGCGGGCCTTGCGATGCCGCTCTCCCACGTTTGAAGACGCGGAGAAAAACCGTCGGCAGACTTACTAATCTGCCGACGGCGGTTGGATTATCTCCAACTGAGATCTTTACCGTCCATCAGGATTGTGAAAGACCTCGAGTACTAATTTACCTCCTGGGTCATGGGACGCAACATGCCGGGGAGCGTTTTCTTTGCGGCGCTCGCGGAATGGGTCTCAGGGCTTTTTCAAAACGAGGAGCGTCAGGGGGCGACCTTCGTCGTCTTGGTCCTTGCGCCCGGTTTCCGTGAAGCCGCAGCGTGCGTAGAAGGCCGGGGCGATCGGGTTGTCGGCGTAGATCTCGACGGTCAAGCTTCCCTTGAGGCCGTAGGCATGCGAAATCAGGCCCCGGCCGATGCCCTTGCCGTGTAGCAACGGATCGACGAAGAGTCCGCCGATGAAGCTGTCCAGGAGCCCGATGAAGCCGGTGATTCGGCCGTCTTGCTCGGCCACCCAGGTTTCCGAGTTCGGCAGGTAGACGTCCCCGACGAGCACCTGCTGCCGGCTCAGCTCCTCGAGCGGGAGAAAAGGATGCCCGACCTTGGAGGCTTCCAGCCAGATCTCCAGGACGGCGGCACGATCAGAAGGAGTGTAAGGTCGAATCTGCATGGAGTTCCTCTGGGATGCAACGGACTAGTGGCTCGCCGCGTAGACCGAGCTGCTCTTTCCTGACTCGCTGGGCTGCCGCTTGCGGAAGGCCATCAGCAGCGATTCGACCTGCCAGAAGAGGTACTTCCTCCGCTTCTCCACCACGAAGTGCACGAGCTCGTAGCCCTTGGCGGCCATCTGATTGGCCGTTTCCTCGCAGCTGGACTCCCGGATATAGCTCGCTCCCAGTAGCAAGGTGCCGATGAAGCCTTCTTCGACGCGGACGAATTTGTAGGGCCCAGCTGCTTGGTTGATCATGACGGTATCCCCTCCCGATGACGGGCCTCGCCCGTGAGGCCCTGACTGTAGGGGCTTATACCCAGTGAACGAGGGAGCGTTTGCATGAACTTCGCCCGTTGGACATCAGCCGGCGGGCGCTTCGCATGTGGGTTTTCCTCGTGCGCGATCCGGGGAAGCTTCGTCCTTCGCCCAGAATTCGCGACCGGGCGGGTTCAAAGCCAGGACTGGTGAGCCTTTAGGTGGGTGGTTTCAGTCCAGAATACTGGACGTTTCAATCCTTGATCGTTGTTAGATAAATAGCTTGGATGGCAATCTCCGTCGCCACCCTTGCAGCAAGGAATTTTGACCATGATCGCACTCGCCGCCGCCTCCGGTTCACCTGCCCCCGTTTCAACCGCCGCGCCCATTGGGGGCTCAATTGGCTGGATAATTCCCGTTTTCGTCATCTTGGCTCTCTTAAAGGGGGCCGAGGCCGTGCTCGGGAAGGACAAAAAACGCCGGGGAGGCCGTTCCCGCCGCTCGACGTCACGGGAAGGTCGCGCAACCGGGGAAAATGCGACCCGGCAAGCTTTGGAACGCACCTTCGAGAAGAGCCCAAGCATTCCCTCAGAGGATTTCCCATACCGGCTGGATGCGAAGTCTTACTTCTTCAGTCGGGCGGAGGGGGCCTTCTATCCCAAGCTGGTCGAGGCTGCCACGGACCTCGAGTTGCTCGTCTTCCCGAAGGTCGGGCTTTGTGACATCTTCGTCGACAAGAAGGGTGTCGAACCGGGCCAGCGATTACGCTACGCCCAGAAGCACGTCGATTATCTCCTGGTTCGTCGCAGGGATTTCATGCCGGTCGCAGGCATCGAACTCAACGGACCGAGCCACCAGGAGGAGAGCCAGCAAGCTAACGACCGAACGAAGAAAGCCGTTTTCTCGGCGGCGGGCCTTCCCTTGCTCACCTTCTACAACCAGCCCTCGTATTCCGCCAGGGAGATTCAGACCCGCTTGCAGGATATCTTGGGTCCGGTCTCTCCGTAACGAGACCGTTTTGATTCTTGGAGTGCCGATCGATGAAACCGTCTCTCGTTCTTCCATTAATGCTTGTGGTTTGGGCCATGGTGGCCAGCCCCACCTCCCTGGCCTCGGGCCAAGAGCTGACACTTGGGGGCAACAGCCTGCTGGGATGGAGAGGAACCTTCTGATGATCGGGAGACGGCGCTAGCTGCCTGCTTGCGGCCGTTCTGTCGCCAACAAGCTATAGAGGACCTGGTCATGGAAGCGCTCATTCATCCAGAAGGCTTGTCGCAATTTGCCTTCCCGGGTGAAGCCGAGCCTCGTGGCGACGGCTTGGCTTCGGAGGTTCTCCGAGCCGCACCGCAGTTCGAGCCGATGGAGGCCCAGGTCGGCGAACCCGAAATCGATGATCGCACGGCATGCCCGGGTGATGATGCCTCGGCCTTGCATGGCTTCGGCGAGCCAGTAGCCGACTTCGCCTTGCCGGTCCTCTCGGCGGATCGCGAAGAGCAAGACTTCGCCGATGAGCGATCCGGCTTGCCAGATTCCGAAGAAGTGGCCGGTCCCGTCGAGGCGCGCGTTCATGCAACGCTCCATGTAGGCATGAGCATCGGCCAAGGTCTGGGCGCGTGCCGGAGTGCGGATCCACGGGTTGAGATATTCCCGGTTGGCATCCAGGGCGGCGAACCAGCTCTCGGCATGCGCATGCTCGAGCGCGCGTAATTCGAGGGTGTCGTCAATTCTGAGAGTCGTCATGGAGGCTTGCCTTCCTGGGGATGCGGCCACCGGTTGCATGACTACCGCATACCCGCTGGAGGCAGCGCTCAAGCGAGCGTTAGCAAGCTCACGCGCGCGGGGCGATCGCCGAGACTCCCGATTGGGGCGCGATATGGCAAGATAATCGCATCACCCCAAACCACCCCTCTCTGAACCGAGCCCGCCGGACGCACACCCCGGCGGGCTTCTCGTTTGCCTATCGCCGGTTCGCTTGCCCGCCTCGCGGTGGTGGACCGACGCGAAACGAAAGTTTCCTGGAATCGTTACGCTGAGCAAACGGGGCTTTCACAGTCCCGAAATGATGCCCGGGTACGATAACCTCAGAAGCCTGGAGGGTGAGGCGCTAAGCCACTATTAAGCGGCTCGAAACAGTTTCGAGGCCAGGTGCATCCGAAAGCCCAATACCCCACCAGCATTGAAGCCCCTGCAACGCAGGGGCTTTTCCTTTGGCCGTGCGAGGCCCCAAAAGCCGACGGGCCCCTCAAACGAGGAGCCCGTCGACTGCTTTCTTGCTACTTGAACCCTGACCAATGTCTCATCAGGCACCCCCGTTCAAGAGGTCGTCCAAGCCCGATATGCATTCGGATCGTGTGACCGAAAAACTCCCCGACGGATCACCGCCTAAAGGGCACGCAGGTCACCGAACCCTCGCACATCCGCTTCCGGCAAACGTCCCCGACCGGGCCACTCTACAGGCCCTCGCTGGTCGGAAGCCTTTCGCCTTCCACACGTTTTACTATAGCAACCGAGCGTTAAGCCTCAAGCAAGGGGCCATTCGGCCTTCATCAAATGTGCATTTGATTTCCGTTTCGCGCGCGGTCGAGTCGCAAACCGGACAAGCAAGCGTTAGCAAGCTCACGTGTGGAGGGCGATCGCCCTTACCCCGCGATCCGAGCAGGGATGGCAAGATAAGGGCATCACCCAAACCACCCCTCTCTGACCAGAGCCCGCCGGACGCACACCCGGCGGGCTTCTGCCATGAATGAGGCCCTCGCAGTGGTTGCGAGGGCCGGAGGGGCTGTTGACCTGTTTCATTCAAACTCACTGCGTGGCGGTGTCTCCGCGGCGGGGTTACCGTCCTCTGCTTCACTCGTTTCAGGTCTCACCTCTCACAGTTTCAATCTACCTCCGAAGCGACGTTTCGCCATCCGTACCAGTTACCGATCGTGCAGGTGGACGGTGTCGGTCGATGATTCGTGACGCGCTCCGAAGCTGGACCGATCTGCAATGGAACGGTGTGGCGAATGGCGGCGCATGGGCTCGCGGGTCGGAACACTCGACCTGCGGCCGGGTACATGGATCATGCGCCCGATGAGACCGGAGGATTGAGATTGAATTGTCCTGCTTGTGGCCATGGTCTGACTCCCGTTACCAGTGACGCCATCACGGTCGATGCTTGCGTCGGCGGCTGTGGAGGGCTCTGGTTCGATCAATTCGAACTGAAGAAGGTGGACGAGGCCCATGAGGCCACCGGAGAGGCCTTGCTCGATATCGCGCGGGATTCGGGCCGAGAGGTGGACCGGGAAAAGCGCCACGCCTGTCCGAAGTGTCCCGACGTCGTCATGCGCCGCTACTTCTCGAGCGCCAAGCGCCAAGTGGCCGTTGACGAATGCCCGAACTGCGGGGGCGTCTGGCTGGATGACGGCGAGCTTGCCGCCATTCGAGCGGAGTTTGCGACGCAAGCCGACCGAGAGCGTAGCAACGAAGCCCACGTTGACCAATTGATGAAGGAAGTCACCTTCAAGGCGTCGGCCGAACGAGACGCCAAGATCGAGCGGTCGCAGCGATTTGCTCGGATGTTTCGCTTTCTCTATCCGAGTTACTACATCCCGGGCAAGCAGGACTGGGGAGCGTTCTAGGCCTCGCACACTGACCGAGAGGCCGCCGCGACCTCTTGCGCGGCGGATACTGCCGACTAGCCAAGCAGGCGTTAGCAAGGTCACGGGTGGGGGGCGATCGCCCTGACTCCACGCGATGGCGAAGTGTGGCATTCTAAGTGCATCACCCAAACCACCCCTCTCTGAACAGAGCCCGCCGGCCACACAGCCGGCGGGCTCCTCTTTTGAGCTTGTTTAAAATCTTCTCAATTTACCGTCAGGCACCGAGACATCTACGAGCATTTATTCGTCCGTCCAAGAGATTCCAGCACAGTCTGAGGGGGATTGAGGAGGATTTGTCCTGCTCAGAGTTAGCGACTCCCATACCTAAAAACAAGGCCTCGGAACGATTTCACCGAAGATCAATAGCTCAAGATATTGGATGTTTAGACGATTTGGCATTCGGTGTACAATTATCTGGGGGCAATCGTCTGACGTGTCAAAATTTAGCCGGTCATCCGGCAGTGTGCGATTCAATAATCATTTGAACCTTTTCCGTATGGTCCACGTTCTCTGCGGTTCCGATTTTCGTCAGACTGCCGTAGAAATGGCCTAGGTCACCTGCCACAAATCGTTTCAACGCTTTTCAAGGAGCCTTCCGTATGAAGATGTCCCTATCCGACTGGGTATTGCTTGCCACCGCCGTTATATCGTTCTCGTTGATACAAGTCATGCCTGATAATCAGCCGATCTTGGGGATCGTCTTGCTGGCGAGCCTCGCACTGGTCTTCCTCTCTACGATCGGTAAAATCCTGCGTTCGAAGACGGTGAAAGCGAAGCCATTATTAATAATGGCTTCGCTGGCTGGCCTGAAGGTGATCTTGTTCCTGGGTATCGCTAGAATTCCAGGAGTGCTCGAACTCTTGGTGAAAAACTTGGTCATTGGTTTTGCAGGGGTGGTAGGGGCTTTTGGAGTTGCTGGTTATTTCCTTTTCAGAACCGCTTATCAACCGCAAGCCCAATCGGATAATAGACAATATTCCCCTAAGAATCCTACGTCAGCAAAGTATTCCTTGCGATTGTATGCAATTTTTTCCTGGGTCACGCTGCTCATGGTCCTCAGTATCGCCATTTATCTCCGTGACGTAGAGCCGTACAAGACGCTGTCGCTCGTACCGATGTTCTCAAGCCCTCTCCTTCTGTTGCTTTTGACGTATGTCTATATCGTCCTGCCTCGTCGGAAGATGAAGGGGATCGAAGAGATAGAAGACTAAGCGTGTTGTAGCTAACCCCCATACCTTTGAAGGCGAAACGTGGAACGAGGTCGCCGAGAGAATAGGGTGATATGGGTACTGGGAGTTTGAAAGTTACCGTACCTAAGACGAATATTGGTAGCCTCACCGCACATTTCGGTCGGTTTTTCATGCATCGCTACGGTCGCAAACAAAAGACCTGCCAGGGAAAGCTGGTGGGTCTTTTTACTTGACTAAACCATCGATTCCGAGGGGCAGGTCACCCCAATCTGATAGCGCTCGGATAATCCGCAACAGAAGACCCGCCGGGGTGTGATCCGGCGGGTCTTTGGTTCAGAGGTGTGTGATTGATCTATAGGATGCCACGGCTCGGCTTGGAGGGGTGTAGGTGCAGCTGCATTGCAGGTGTGAGCCTACATACGGCCGCTTGCCTGGTGTAGCGAGGGAGCGTTGCTGCTGGGGGCGGTGGAGGTGAGCATGTTGCTGAATACCCATGGAGGAAGGGAGGTCCGCCGTGCTGAAACCCACCACTGAAAGACAGCGTTCGCTTTGTTTGGGATGCCAGCTGCAACTACTCCGATCAAGCAGCAGAGCACGATTGGGTTCTTTGTCACAAGGCTTGCCCTCCATATTGACTACAACATTGGGTTGCTTTGTGATGTCCTGACCCTAGGTAATTAATTGGTCTCACATATCAAAAGAAAAAGTCCTACCAGCTACAGCAATCCTCTCGGTGCTGAGTCGAGGGGATGATTGCTTAATAGGCCCCCGGTTGGGTTTTCTCTTAGTCCTCTGCAAAAACCTTGAAGTCGTTCAGAAGAAGGTGCGTCTGAGTCCCAGACTCGAAGCTCAGGCGCACGTACTTTGCGAACGCTTTGGCCTCCATGGGATCGAAGCCTACTCCTGACACACCCTGGGAGACTGGGCCGACTGCCTCTTGGCAGAGAAAGTAAACCTTGCCGTCACGGGACGTTTCGATCCGGTAGCGAACCCCGGCTGGCAAGGGTCCACTAACAACCCGGAGGCCCTTCAACACTTCTTCACGCTTGAACGAGAATTCGACCCATGTGGCCTTGCCTGCTGCGAGACGGATCTTCCATCCAGAACGATCGTCACCATCAATCAGCTTATCGATTTGGGGATTGCTGAGGTTTGAGGTGACACTCACGATTTTGACAGGCGCCCAGAGGGTTGAGGCCGATGCAGGGGCATGAGCGGAATGTCCGCAAACACAAAACGCCAGCATCCACCCAAAGGCAGACCTGGCATTCGGTAGGGGGTGAAACAAGACTCGTTTCATCTGTTTCATTGGTTTCAAAATCAAACTTGAGCCTGCCCGACTCAAGCCCGAGGGAGAAAAGAAAAAGGGAGACCACCGATCCAGGCGAATGCCATAAAGGAAACGGGGCTCCCAGAGCCGGATGTGGGAATCGAACCCACGACCTTTCGATTACGAATCGAATGCACTACCGCTGTGCTAATCCGGCGAACACTTGAGCACAGTTTATCAAAGCCCGCGTTCGCTGTAAAGGACTTCCGTGCTAGCAACGCATTTACTCGCCCGCTATGCTGGTGAAATCTGCCCACGGTAAGTTACAGGCAAGCGATCGCCGGGTAAATCCGGATCTAGAGGGCGCTGACGGGAGGCGGAATGCGGGTCGATCCGAGATTCCAAGTCGAAGTCACTCACGTGAACCGCCAGCCCATCGGCTCTGCGGCCGCCCCGCCCATGCCGCCGCCCGGGACGGCGATGCCCGGGGACCACAGCCGTATCACCCGCGGCTTCCGGACCACCCTCCAGTGGAACCAGACCAAGCTCACCCGCCCGCTCGAAAACAAAACCCCCACCGACCGTCTCAACTTCTCCGAGACGTGGCGCAAGGCGCGTGACAAGTTCCAGGATCCTGACCTCGCCAACCTCAGCCAGGCCGAGTCCGACCTCGCTGGTTTCCTTGCCGAACTCGATGCCCGAGGCCTCCAGAACCACCCGCAGTACCAGCAGCTTTCCCGCCTGCGCGAGTCCTTGCGCCGCATCGCCGAGCGCGAGGAAGTTCGCCATGCCCCCAAGGGTGAGTCCGAAGGCCTCCTCGCCGAGATGGAGGAAGCCTGGAACCAACTGCTTGGCGTCATCATCGGTCCCGGCCACCATCAGCAGCGCCTCCAGCGCTACTTGCAGGATGGGACGTCCCTGGCCGCGACCGGCCGCAAGGATGCTGCTATCAAGTCCTACAAGCGTGCGCTCACCCTCGAACCCGAGCACGCCGAGGCCAACGCCCGCATCGGCAAGCTCCTGCTCGAATCCCAGCGGTATCCCGAGGCGGAAGCCCATTTGCAGCGCGCCGCCACCTACCGGCCGCGCGACTTCGACCTCCACGTCTCCCTGGGCGAGCTCTATTACCACCTCGGCGAGAGCCAGCTCTCGCAGCAGGCCTTCGGGCAAGCCATGATTCTCAACTCTCGGCACTCGGATCCGCATGCATGGCTGGGCATCTTGGCGTATGAGGATAATCGTATGCCCGAAGCTGCTCGCAGTCTCGAGCACGCCGTCGCTCTCGATCCGGCCAACGCCGTGGCGCGGTTTTACCTCGCCCAGCTGGCCTACCAGCTCAACGATCCGCTGCGCGCCAACTACCAGCTCCAGATGGTCCACCGCCTGGAACCCATGGCCGATCTCCAGCGCTTCGCCGCCGATACGCCGGCCTTGCCCTCAGGGAACCCCGACCCGCAGCTCGACGCGCACCGCTGGATTCCTCCGAAGTAATCCCCGTTGATGGATGCCGGGAGGGGGCGCGCCGCGCGGGGCTTCAATCAAGAGAGGGGGTGGCCAGGCGGCCACCCCCTCTGGGTTTGATTTGTGATTAGAATGACCAGCTCACGCCCGCACGGGCGAAGGCCCCCCCGATCACCGGGGTCGGCATCGGATCGGTCACCGCCTTCGAGTCGTCGCCGCCCAGGTCCTGGGTCCAGCCTCCGACCTGCCAGGGGGACATGTAGCCGCCATCCAGGAAGAGGTTCAGGCCACCGAAGGGCGAGAGGTTCGCACCGACCGAGGCCAAGGCGTTGAGCGAGCCGGAGGTCGCCGAGGCTCCGCCGCTGGGGACGCTCGCCAGCAGGAGGTTGCCGCCGCCGCCCAGGGTGAGGTAGAGCCAGAAGCGCTCAGGCACGATTTCGAGCTGTGGCTCCAGGCGGGCGAAGGCCCCGAAGCCGTTGATGCCGCCGCGGTGCGAGACATGACCCAGCTCCAGGCCCCAGCTCAGCCCGTAGCCGGACTGGTTGAAGTGGAGGTCGAGACCGTTGAACGCGCCTTCCACCGAGCCGTCTCGGGTGAGCAGCGAGCGGTTGGCGTAACCGATACCGAAGGGCATCCCGCCGTAGGGCTGCTCCACCGCCGTAGCGCCGGTCTTGACGGAGTAATAGCCGCGCACGAGTTCGGCGACCGAGTGGGTGTCGTTCACCTCGACCACCTTGAGGCGGCCCTGATCCTCGTCGTACTTGCCCACGGCCTGGAAGAAGAGACCGGACTTCATGCCCTTGTTGCGGCCCTGGTCGAGAATGAGGCGCCGGCCGTCCCGGCTGGTGATGAGGGCGTTGAGCTTGGCGCGTTCGCGCACGCCCTGCACGATGCTGCTCACGAGGTTGTCCATGGCGCGCATCTGCGCCATCTCGCGCGAGGTCGTGTCGCTCGCCTCGGCGCTCATCTCGAACGCGTCGTACGCCACGCCCGTCGCCACGTCGATGAAGCGAATGCTCGCCCGGGCGTAACTCTGGTAGCGGTAGCCCTTGTCCTCCTTGATGGCTTGAGCGGTCGGATCGCTCGTCATCTCGGCCACGAGGACCTTGTTGGCGTTGAGGAGCTTGCCGATCTCCTGCGCCCGCGCGTAGCCTCCGCGCACGAGGTCACGCTCGTTCACCAGGGACTGGATCTGCGATCGCTCCAGCATGTTGAAGCGGTCGAGCTGGATGAGGGCCGTCTGCAGCTTGCCGAAGAGGATGTCGTTGTGGGGGCTGTAAATGCCGCCGCCGGGCAGGACTGCAAGCGTCGGCCTGTTGTCGGGGACCACGGCCTGCGAAAAAGATTGAATGCTTGTAGAGCGCTTCATCTGAGCGAAGGCCGGGTCGGGAATCAGCGCCCCCAGGGTGGCGAGGCTGAGCGAGAATGCCAACAAGCGTCTGAACATGCGAAAAAAACCTCCTCTGAGCTGACGGGCCCATTGTTCCCGGGGGAACCATGGCCTAATCGCTCCCATGATACCTTGACGCATCTTCGGTGTTCGGCTGGGGCTTCGAGAGATGCTGCTGGAACGAGACCAAGGCCTCGTTCTCCTGGAAGAAAGACGAGGCAAGCAAGCGTAGGGTTCCGTTGTGACCAATACCCTTGCGGGGCAAGCCCATGAGGCGTACGCTCTTTCCTGCTTCGAGCGGCTGTCAGGACGCTCTCGGAGCGGGGCGATGGGCCTTGATGGCGTCGAGGTGGGGGACCGCCAGGCGCTTTGATTGCCGTTTGGCGACCTTGGGCCCAGGGTAGAATACCCAGGGCTAGCCGGTTTCCGGTGAATTAAGAGGAGTATCTTCGTGGGTTCGATGTTCGGCGTCGTGGTCATGGCCTTCTTCATCCTCGTCTGTTTGGCGATGCAGGGGCCGACCGTCAGTTCGCTCTTTTCCACGCACGCCCTCGTGGTCGTCATCGGCGGCTCGATCGCGGCGACCTTCCTGGCGTTCCCCGCGGACGTCGTTTTGAAAGTCCCGCGCCTGATGTGGGAGGCCGTGCGCCCCACCAAGCTCGAACTTCCGACGGTCGTCGCCACGCTGGTCCGCATCTCGGATCGGGTGCGGCAGTCCGGCCTCAACGGCATCATGGGCGAGCTCAAGCACATCGAAGACCCTTTCCTCCGCCGCGGCCTCCAGTACGTCGCCGAAGGCTTCGACTCCAAAGAGATCGAGGAGCTGATGGAGGCGGATCTCATCTCGATCCGCGGTCGGCACCGGAACAATATCGGCGTGTTCGACACTCTGGGCGGCTTCGCGCCTACGCTGGGCATCTTGGGCACCGTCCTGTCGATGGTGGCGGTGCTGGGGAACCTCGCGAACCCCGAACAACTCGGCCCCGAGATCGCCGAGGCCATGCTCGCGACCCTTTACGGCGTCGGTGCGGCCAACCTGCTTTTCATCCCCATGGGTAGCAAGCTCAAGAAGCTCAGCGAAGAAGAGCTGCGCATCCGCTGGGTCATGATCGAGGCCATCCTGCTCATCCAGGGCGGCGCCCACCCGCGCGTGATTCGCGAGCGCCTCAAGGTCGCCCTGCCGCCCAAGACCCGCAAGATGATCCAGGACGTGAAGGGCAAGCGCCGGCGCGGCACTCAGTCGATGGGCACCGACGAGATGGTCGTCCCCCAGATGGACGAGGGCTAAGCCTTGAAAGCGCGGGATTGGCGCCTCGAACGCGAAGGCGAAGACGATCACAAGGATGCCGAGCGTTGGCTCATCACCTACGCCGACTTGATCACGCTGCTCATGATCTTCTTCGTGGTCATGTACGCGCTCTCCGCCCGTATCTCGGGGTCCAACTTCGAGAAGCTTCAGCAATCACTCGCCAGTAGCCTGAAGAAGACCCCCAAGGACCTCTTCGCCTCGACCCCGTCCTCCAGCCAGGAGCTGACGGATCTTCAAGACAAGGTCAAACGGGCCGTCACGGAGTTCGAAGGCAAGAGCCAGGTCAAGGTCGACATGACCTCCAAGGGGCTCGTCATCTCGCTCTACGACACAGCCTTCTTCGACGTGGGACAATCCACCGTCAGCCCGGCCGGCTACCCCGCGCTCGCCAAGATCGCGACCACCATCGCCACGATGTCGAACGCCATCAGCATCGAGGGCCATACCGACAACGTCCCCTCGCCCAACAAATCCAACTGGGTTCTCGCCGCCGAACGCTCGGCAAGCATCGTCGACTTCATGGTGAAGCGTGGCGTCCCCGCCAAGCGCTTCCAGATCATCTCTTACGCCGAGTACAAGCCCCTCTTCCCCAACGATACCCCCGAGCACCGAGCCCTCAACCGGCGCGTGGACATCGTGATCCAGGAGCACGCCCCTCAGGCGGCCCTCACGCCCACCCCCACGCCTGCGGATCAGCTCTTGAGCCCCGTCATGACCCCGCCTCCGCCGGCCTTCCCGAACCCCTTCGGCAACAGCGGCATGAACAACCCGTTCGGCAACAACTTCTAGAGCGACTCCCCTCAAACGATTTAGCGTCACCTTAAATCAAGTTTGAGGGGGTTTTTACCCTCATGGGCGCCGAAGTCGCGATAACTCCTGTACTGAGTTCCACCGCAGGAGGTTCGTCATGGCCGTCAACTTGAATTCCACGCCCTATCCTCCGAACACCCGGCCCAAGGTGCAGACGCCTCCGCTGGGCGTCGTGGCCGGGGCGGTCACTCCGGTGGTGCGGGTCGGCCAGATGTACAAGGCGGCGACCCTCAACGCGTCGCTGGGCGCCGGGACGATCACCAAGGCCGGCTTCTTCGGGAAGTTCGCCCAGTCGCTGAATCCCATGGGCTGGCTGAAGTCGGGCCTGGTGGGCGCGCTCATCTCCTTCCCTCTGGCCGCCGTCCAGAACTACATGGACCTCAAGGCCGGCAACGTCACCGAGAAGCAGTTCTTTGCCGCCACGGTGGCCGACGGCGCCGCCTACACGGCCGCCGGCATCGCGGGCAGCGCCATCGGCGCGATGATCGGCAGCATCATCCCCGTGGCCGGAACCTTCATCGGGATGGCCGTCGGCGCGATCGCCGGTATGGCCATGAGCCAGTTCTACGACACCCAGTTCAAGCCCAAGATGCGCCAAGAGGTCGAAGCCGCCATGTTCGGCGGTTCGTAAGACACTCCTTCCTTTTAGAAAAGCCTCGCCCCTCAGGGGGGCGAGGCTTTTTAGCGTTGAGGGGGGCCGTTTTAGGAGCGCTGGGAGGCCACTTCGACGGGGCCGCCCTTGGGCATGCGCCAGGCGAGGAAGACTCCGACGGCCATCAGGAGCAGCGAGAGCACGAAGACCATGTGGATCGAATCGGCCAGGGAGCGCGAGACCAGGCCGACCACGTCGGGCGGCAGCGCGGCATGGACCGCCGGGTCGAGGATCCGGTGGGGTTCGGCGACGATCTGCTGGAGCTCGGGGGCGGGGCTGCTCCCCTGGACAAGGCGCAGCTGGATCGCGAAGATGCCGAGCTGGATGCCGCCGAGGACGGCCAGGCCCAGCGTGCCGCCGATGCCGCGGAAGAGTTGGTTTCCGGAGGTGGCCGCGCCGATCATCCGCTGGGGGGCGGTCGATTGGACGGCGAGCACGGTGGTCGTGGCCACGAAGCCCATGCCGAGGCCCAGGAGCACGTTGTAGGCGGTGAGTTGCCAGGAGGAGGTCTCGGGGGTGGCGGTGGCGAAGAGCGCGAAGCCCGAGGCCATGAAGAGCGAACCGGCGACGGTGAGCGTGCGGAAGCCGTACTGGTTGAGCATGCGCCCGCAGATCGTGGCACCGGTGACCCAGCCGATGGACATCGACGTGAGGACGCGGCCCGCGACGCCGGCCGACTCGCCGAGCACGCCCTGGACCCAGAGCGGGACGAAGCTGGAGGTCGAGAAGACGGCGGCTCCGGCGATGAAGCCGAGGCTTACCGAGGCGGTGAAGATCGGGTTCTTGAAGAGTTCGACCGGGAGGATGGGGTCCTCCACCTTGCGCTCGTAGAGGATGAGGGCGATGGTCAGGAGCACGCCGAGTACGATGCTTGCGATCTCCCAGGGGGTGACGGGGCCCTGGCCGACTTCGAGGAAGCCGTAGAGCAGGAAGAGGATGGCGCTCGAGAAGAGGGCCGCTCCGACCCAGTCGACCTTGGGCGGGGCTTCGCGGGTTTCGGGAAGCTTGAGGTAGACCCAGATGATCCAGGCGGCGACGATGCCGAAGGGGATGTTGATGTAGAAGGCCCAGCGCCAGGAGAGGGCCTCGATGAAGAAGGCGCCGGCGACGGGGCCGACGACCGAGGCGATTCCCCAGACGGAGCTGAGCAGGCCCTGCATCTTGCCGCGGGTTTCGGGCGGGAAGAGCACGCCGAACATGATGAAGCTCATGGTGAGGAGGCCGCCGGCTCCGATGCCCTGGATGGCGCGGAAGAGGATGAGCTGGAGCATGGACTGGGCCATGCCGCAAAGCGCCGAGCCGATGGCGAAGATCACGATCGCCAGCAAGATGAAGCGCTTGTGGCCATAGAGGTCGGAGAGCTTGCCGTAAAGCGGCGTGGCGATGGTCGATGCCAGGTTGAACGCGGTGGGAGCCCAAGGGTAGAGGGAGAGGCCACCGATCGAGGAGATGACGGTGGGCATGAGGGTGCCGATGATGGTGCCGTCGAGGGCGGCCAGGAACATCACCATGAGGATACCGGCAACGACGGCGCGTTGCCGGGCGTCCATCGTCGTGCCGCCGGCGCTATGTTTCACGGGGGAATCCTTTCCAGGAGGCGAGGGTAACGAGCATCTAACAAAACCAGGCATTTACAATCTTTGGCCGCCATAGGCGGCTCGACGGAACAGTTTTGTTAGGCGCTCTAAATCGGGTCGCCTGTTCCGAGGGGGCCAGTGCCCCGAGGGCGCGTTTCGAGCAGGTCGGGGTAGACGCGCTCGGCGAAGAGGCGGACCAGCATTGAATCATAGGCGATCCCGGCGAGGCGTTGCAACTCGGCCATGGCTTCGTCGGGGTCGAGGGCCTCGCGGTAGGGACGGCGGTGGGTGAAGGCCTCGTAGGCCTCGGCGATCGCCAGAACCCGCGCCGGCAGGGGGATTGCCTCTCCCATGAGGCCGTCGGGGTAGCCGGTGCCGTCGACTTTTTCGTGGTGCCAGCGCACCCAGAGGGCGGGCTCGGAGGGGAGGCCGATCTCGTGGACCATGCGTTCGCCGTGGAGGGGATGCTCGCGCAGGGCCTCGCGTTCGGAGGGCGTGAGCGGGGCGGGCTTGGCGAGGGTGGGGGCGAGGTCTTCCTCGCCGAGGTCGTGGAGGTAGCCGGCCTGCGATAGGGAGTCGAGGACATCGGGGGGCAATGCGGCGGCGTGGCCGAGCTTGCGGGCGAGCATGGCAATGCGGGCGGCGTGCTCGGAGTCGTAGCCTTCGAGGTCCGACATGTAGCGTCCCCAGGCGGGGAGGTCGAGGGGGTTCTCGGCTTCCGAGCCGAGGCGGAGGGCTGCGAGGCGCAGCGCGCCGAGACGCAAAGCGCCGAGACGCGCCTTGAAGCGTTCGACGAGGGGGGCGGGGGCGAAGAGGTAGGCGAGGTAGGCGATCGCCCCCAAAAGACAGAGGGTGCCGATGACTCGGAGCAAGAGCTCGATCGTCATGGCAGCCTCTGGGGGGCCGAAAGGGGTTTCGGGGGTTTCGTCAGGCAGCGAGCGTGGGCGATGGGGGTCTCGAATTGAGAAGACATGCCGACGCTCGCTGTCCTGAAGAAACGGGGTTTACCTAGGGGGTCAATGTCGCGGCCATGGCCGTCACGGCCAGGAGGGCGACGATGTTCACGATCTTGATCATCGGGTTGAGCGCGGGACCGGCGGTATCCTTGAAGGGATCGCCGACCGTGTCGCCCACGACCGCGGCCTTGTGGGCGTCGGAGCCCTTGCCGCCGAAGTGGCCCAACTCGATGTACTTCTTGGCATTATCCCATGCTCCGCCGCCGGTGGCCATCATGAGGGCCATGAGGAGGCCGGTGATGATGACGCCGACGAGCATGCCGCCCAGGGCGCGGGCGCCCATGAAGGCGACGGCGATGGGCACGGCGATCGAGAGGAAGCCGGGAAGCAGCATCTGCTTGATGGCGGCCGCAGTGACGATGTCGACGGCACGGCCGTAATCGGGCTTGTCGGTGCCCTGCATGATGCCGGGCTTCTCGCGGAACTGGCGGCGGACTTCCTGGATGACGGCCCCTGCGGCCTTCCCGACGGACTCCATGAAGAGCGACGAGAAGAAGAAGGGCAGGACGCCACCGATGAAGAGGCCGATGATGACCTTGGGATCCTGGAGGGTGTACTGGATGTTGGTGAGGGCGGGGTTGAACGCCCCCATCTCATGGACGCGCTGCGTGAAGGTGATGAAGAGCGCGAGGGCGGCCAAGCCGGCGGAACCGATGGCGTAGCCCTTGGTGACGGCCTTGGTGGTGTTGCCGACCGCGTCGAGGGCGTCCGTGGTGTGGCGAACCGAGTCGGGAAGCTCCGACATCTCGGCGATGCCGCCGGCGTTGTCGGTGATGGGGCCGAACGAGTCGATGGCCACGATCATGCCCGCGGTGGAGAGCATGGCGACGGCGGCCGTCGCGATACCGTAGGCGCCGACCAGCAGGGGAGTGGTGCCGAGCGTGCCGATCATGCCCTGGGAGACCCAGTAAGCGGCGCCGATACCGGCGACGATCACGATGACCGGAGCGAGCGTGGACTCCATGCCGACGGCCAGGCCCGAGATGATGTTGGTCGCGGGACCGGTCTGCGAGGCCTCGGCGATCCGCTTGACCGGACGCCATTCGGTGGAGGTGTAGTACTCGGTGATGACGGTGATCAGGGCCATGACGGCGAGACCGACGATGGCGGCCCAGAAGAAGCCCCACTGACCGGGGAAGAGCCAGTTGGTGATACCGGCGAAGGCGGCCGCTGCGACGATGGTCGTGACGGCGAGGCCCTTGTAGAGGGCGCCCATGATGTTGGTGCCGCCGCCGAGGCTCACGAAGAACGAGCCGATGATGGAGGCGATGATGGCCGCGCCGCCGATGGAGATGGGCAGCAGGACGCCGCGCAGGTCGCCGGCGGGGAAGGCCATCTGGCCGAGCAGGAGGGCAGCGACCATGGTGACGACGTAGGTCTCGAAGAGGTCCGCGCCCATGCCCGCGCAGTCGCCGACGTTGTCGCCGACGTTATCCGCGATGACGGCGGGGTTGCGGGGATCGTCCTCGGGGATGCCGGCCTCGACCTTACCGACGAGGTCGGCGCCGACGTCGGCGGCCTTGGTGAAGATGCCGCCGCCCACGCGGGCGAAGAGCGAGATCAACGAGGCGCCGAAGGCCATGCCCTCGATGGCGAGGTTGAAGGACTGGGGGCTGCGGGTGAAGAAGAAGTAGAAGAACGCGGCCACGCCCAGGAGACCGAGTCCGACGACCGCCATACCGGTCACGGCGCCGCCCTTGAAGGCAAGCGCGAGAGCCGGGGCGAGGCCCTTCTCGGCGGCAGCGGCGGTACGGACGTTGGCCCGGACCGAGATGTTCATGCCGACGTAGCCGGCGGCTCCGGAGAAGATGGCGCCGACGAGGAAGCCCACGGCGGGCTCCCATGCCTTGAAGGCGAGACCGAGGATGATGGCGAGGGGGATGCCGACAATGGCGATGGTGCGATACTGCCGGTTGAGGTAAGCCATGGCGCCTTCTTGAATGGCACCGGCGATCTCCTGCATGCGGGCGTTCCCGGCGGGCTGCTTCACGACGCTCGAGGCGAGGAAGGCGCTATAGCCGAGGACGAGGAGCGCGGAGATGATGGCGAACCAGGAAATCGGCGAGAAAAGCTGAGTGACCGTTTCCAAATCCGTGGTACTCCTGTTACTGCAATCTCCCCCGGCTCTGAGGACTGCATCGAGGCCAAACCCCGGGGGGGCTGGTCCGGTCTCGGCCCTGCCTGCGGGCTGCCTCATCCCCTGGGACGACGCGGCAAGGGGCAGGAGCATCGCGCCATTGGCGCCGGAAAGTCCTCCGTCATTGGGTCAAATGCCCGATCGGACGACTTCCCGCAGCAATGATACAGGCTCAAGCAGGCCTTCGTCCAGTCTCAAGGACTAAAGTCAGGCGTGACGCGAGGTCCCGTCCGGATCGCGCCCGAACGAGGTGGCGTTAGAGGGCGTGCGCGGGGCGGGTTCGGGGGCGTGACCGTCTAAGGGTCAAGGAGTGACGATTTCGGGGGCGGGGGTGTGAACGGTGACCCGGTTGCGGCCGGCATGCTTGGAGGCGTAAAGGGCCTGGTCGGCTACCTCCATGAGGGCGTCGTCGGTGGTGGCGTGCTGGGGCATGGTGGAGACGCCGATCGAGACGGTGACTTGAAGGGTCTCGCCGTTGGGGCCGGGAAGCGGGGTTTCCTCGATGGCCATGCGGACGCGCTCGGCGAGGATGCGGGCGCCCTCGGAGTCGGTCTCGGGCATGAGCACCATCATCTCCTCGCCACCGTAGCGGGCGGCGATGTCGAGGTCCTCGCGGACGGAGCGTTTGATCACACCGGCCACCAGCCTGAGGGCTTCGTCGCCGCAGGCATGGCCGTAGGAGTCGTTGAAGCGCTTGAAGTGGTCGATGTCGATCATCATCAGGCTGAGGTGGGTGCCGTAGCGCTGCGTGCGGCGGATTTCCTCGATGAAGCGCTGCTCGAAGTGGCGGCGGATGTAGAGCTTGGTGAGCCCGTCGACCGTGGCCATCTCGTAGAGGCGGGCGTTCTCGATGGAGGCGGCGGCCTGGACGGCCAGCGCCGAGAGGAGCTGCATGTCGCCCTCGGTGAAGGCGCCGATCCCCAAGCCGGCTTCCTTGTCGAAGACGGCCAGGACTCCGACCACCTGGTCGCGGCTCGAGATGGGCACGGCGACGCAGGTGAAGGAGTCGAATTCGGCCGGGATGACCAGGGGGTTGTCGAAGATCTCGCCGCGGTTGGCGAGGACAACGCCTTCCAGCCAGAGGTCCTGCAAGGGGAAGGCAGTTCCCTGGGGCCAGTAGTTGAAGTTGAAGTTGGCTTCCAGCTCCAGTTCGCCGCGCGCCTCGTCGAAGGTCAAGAGGACGCCCCGCCGGGCGTTCAAGAGGCTCACCGCGTGGGAGACCAGCTCTCGGATGATGGTCGTGCGGTTCAGCGTGGAGTGGATGATGCTCGTGATCTCGTGGAGGCGTTCGAGCTCCACGACCTTGAGGTCGAGCTTGAAGTTGAGCGAGTGGTTGTAGAGGGCGACGGCGATTTGCCGGCCCATGACGCTCAGGAGGTCGCGCTCGATCTCGGAGTAGGGGTGGCCGCCCAGCTTCTCGGAGAGCATGAGGAGGCCGAGGACCTTGCCCTTCATGACGAGGGGGATCCAGAGGGTCCGGGGCAGGGCCGAGAGTGGGGTCTCGTTGGCGATCGCGAAGTTGCGGATCGCCGGCAGGCCCTCGATGTCCTCGGCGGTGATGGGCGAGTCGTAGGTGGACCAGTAGGCCTCGGTGGGCTGCGGTACCGAAAGCACGGTCGGCTTCTCGTCCAGACCGATGGCGGTCAGGAGGGTGAGCCGGCGGGACTCGTGCTGGACGTGGAAGATCGCCCCCTTCGAGATCGCGAACGAACCCTTGATCATGCGCAGGACCGTCTTGAGCGAGGCCTTGAGCTGCGGGTTGGTCGTGATCTCGGCCGCCATGTCGCTCAGCCCGGAAAGGCAGATGAGCAGACGATCGAGATTGTCGGAAGCGTTTTCCATGGCGGTAACGGGGGGCTCCTTAGTACTGGACCGCGATCACGAGGCGGGGCCGCTAGCCCAAGAGGGCGACGGCGGCGGTCTCGTCGTCCGCGATCTGCGCGAACTGGGCGAGTCCCATGATCGTGAAGGTCTTGGCGATGGTCTTGGTCAAGCCGCAGAAGACCAGGGAACCTTCGATTTCCTGGATCTTCTCGATCACCTCGATCAGGATCGAGATGCCGATCGAGTTGATGACGGTCGACTTCTCCATGTTGATGATGAGCTTCTTGACGCCTTCGCCGATTAGGGCCATGGCGGCCTCGCCGATCTTCTCGCCGCCGAGATTATTGACGTAGCCGTCCGTGTAGAGGACGGCGAAGTCGCCCTCCTTCCGAACGGTTACTGCGAACTGATTGATCACTGCGAACCTCCTCGCTGCCGAAGCTTGCTCATGGTCAAGGTGGTGCCCTGGGCCCCGGAGATGATCTCGACGGAGTCCATCAGGCTCTCGATCAGCATGAGGCCCCAACCCCGCTTGTAGGTGTCCGTGCCGTCCACCTTAGCGTGGATGTCCGGTCGGGGGACCTCGGAAACGTCGAAACCGCCGCCATGGTCCTGGATGACGACCAAGAGGTCTTCCGGACGCATGACGAACTTGATGTAGACCTTCCCCTCGTCGGACTTGGAATGCTCGAAGGCGTTGATGCAGGCCTCGATGAGGGCGTGCTTGAGCTCATCGGTCTGGTCCGAATCGAAGGCCATGAACTTGGCGACCGCCTCGGCGGTCTGGGTGGCGGCCACTTCCATGTCGGGGATAATGGGAATCGTCAGGTTGATTTCCTTGGGAAATTCGGCTGTGCCTGGCTTGTTGATCAAATGACCCACCTCCGAAACATCCGCGGGGACGGTTGCCCCTCATTATACGAAGCGCCATCCGACGCGTCCAGACGCACAGGCGCCGTTGCCGGCTTCCTGCGTCGCGTTCCGCCTGTCACTGGGCTAGTCCGCGTCGTCTGCGCGTTCGAGGGGAGCGAAGCGTAGATCCAGGATCTTCTGCCCCAGCCCCGGGAACGAAACCGCCAGGCACGCCCGTTCGCCCGAACCGATGATTCGGGCGACCACTCCCAGCCCGAAGGCGGGATGCCGGACCTTGTCTCCGACCTCGAACGGTACCGCGGCAGCCGTCTGGGCGGGCTTGGGCTTGGTCCGAAGGGAATTGGCCTGCCCTTCTCCTATGCCCCAATCGTCAGTCCACCTAACATCCGGACGATCCGCCCAGCGAACGCCGTCGTCGTCGCGACTGCTGCCGTAGCGCCCCTCCTCTGAGGGCACGATCCGCACGATCTTGTGAAGCAGCTCTTCAGGGAGTTCGTCGAGGAAGCGCGAGGGCAGGGTGTCGGTGTAGGAGCCGAAGACCATCCGCCTGCCGGCGTAGGTGATGAACAGCCGCTCGCGGGCGCGGGTGATGCCCACGTAGGCGAGCCGGCGCTCCTCTTCAATCTCGGGCGGGTTGTCGAGGGTTCGTTTGTGGGGGAAAGTGCCTTCCTCCAGGCCGACCAGGAAGACCACCGGGAACTCCAGCCCCTTGGCGGAGTGGAGGGTCATCAGGGTGACGGCGCGGTCCTGCTCTTCCTTCTTGTCCATGTCCGTCAGGAGGGACATGTGGGTGAGGAAGCCGCCGAGGCTGGTATCGTCGGAGTGCTCGACGAACAGGTGGGCGACGGTCAAGAGTTCTTCGAGGTTTTCGAGGCGGGCGTGGCTCTCAGGGGTGGCGTCGGCCTCGAGCTCGGCCACGTAGCCGGATTCGGTGAGCACGCGGTCCAAGAGCTCGGGGACGGATTCCGATTCGGCGCGGGCCTGCCACTCGGCGACCTTGGCGGTGAAGGCGGCGATCGCCTTCCCGGCCTTGCCGCCGATACCGGCGGCCTCCGGTACGCGTCCCGCTTGCAGCATGGGGGTTCCGGCGTCCCGCGCCAGGGCTCCGAGCTTGGTGAGCGAGGTGGCGCCCACCCCGCGGCGCGGCGCGTTGACGACCCGGCTGAAGGCCGCGTCATCGGAGGGGTTGAAGATCAAGCGCAGGTAGGAAAGGGCGTCCTTGACCTCCTTACGCTCGTAGAAGCGGGTGCCTCCGATCAGACGGTAGGGCACGCCCCAGCGCATGAGGGCTTCTTCGAGGGCGCGCGACTGGGCGTTGGTGCGGTAAAGCACCGCGACGTCAGAGGGCGAGTGCTGGGGGTCCAGCTCACGGATCTTGTCGACTACCCAGGAGGCCTCGGTGCGGTCGTCCTCGGCTCCGTAGAGCGTGATCTTCTCGCCCTGGGGGTTCTGGGTCCAGAGGGACTTGGGGTAGCGCTCGGTATTGTTTTCGATGACGGCGTTGGCCGCGTCGAGGATGGTCTGGGTCGAGCGGTAATTTTCCTCGAGCGGGATCACCTGGGCGTCCGGGAAGTCCTGCTTGAACTGCAGGATGATCCGGAAGTCGGCGGCGCGGAACGAGTAGATGCTCTGGTCGACGTCTCCGACCACGAAGAGGTTGCGCGAGGCTTCCGAGAGCAGCTTGACCAGCTGGTACTGGGTCTGGTTGGTGTCCTGGTACTCGTCGATCAGGATGTGCTTGAAGCGGCGTTGGTAGGCGGCCAGGCGATCGGGTCGGGTCTGAAAGAGGCGCGCGGCCAGGAGCAAGAGATCGTCGAAGTCGAGGGCGTTCTGGCGTTCGAGGTTCTTCTGGTACTCGGTGAAGACCTTGGCGATGTTGCGGCCGCCGTGGCCCACGGCCTCCTCGGCGAAGCGCTCGGCGGTAAGGTTGTTGTTCTTGGCCTTGGAGATCTGGGATTGGACCGAGCGGGGCGGGTAGGCCTTGTCGTCGAGGCCCAGGCGGTTGATGGCGTCTTTGATGAGGGCGAGCTGCTCGGTCTCGTCGAAGATGACGAAGTTGCGGCGGTACGGCCCCTCGAGGGCTTCGATCTCCTCGCGCAGGATCCGGGCGCAGATGGAGTGGAAGGTGCCCACCCAGAGGCCGCGCGGCGGCAGGGCGCGGCCGGTGGCCTCGGTCAGGAGGGTTTCGATGCGCTCGCGCAGCTCCTTGGCAGCCTTGTTGGTGAAGGTGACCGCCATGATCTCGTAGGGGGCGGCTTCGCCCGAGGTGATCAGGTGGGCGAGACGATGGGCGAGCACGCGGGTCTTGCCCGAGCCGGCTCCGGCCAAAACGAGCAAAGGGCCGGACGCATGGGTGACGGCCTGGGTTTGGGCCGGGTTGAGCAGGGCCATGTGAGTTCCTCGGGGAGGGGTGAAACGTCGCCCGCAGGATGCTTGCAGGCTGCCGGAAGTGGTGCTATGATCCGGGGGACCAACACTCCTTAGTTTAGCGCGATTTCCCCGCCCTGAACAGAGTCGAGACGAGCCCCTGAGGCCGATTGACCGGGGAGCGCGGGGCGCCAAGGGCGCCAGATTCACCACCTTTTTCGCGAGGGAGACACGTCAAAATCATGGATGTCAACACCGCCGCTATGCCCGTGACCGTCGACGCCCTGATGCAGGAGCTGATGACGATTCAATCGTCGGGTTCCAAGAAAGTCGCGATCCTCGGGACCCGCCACATCTCCCTCACCCACCAGCAGCTGATCGAGATGCTCGCCTACGCCCTGGCCCTGACCGGCAACAACGTGCTCACCTCGGGCGCGGCCGGCACCAACTCCGCGGTCATCAAGGGAGTTCAGCGCGCCAATCCCGGCAACCTGACCGTGGTCCTGCCGCAGACCCTGTCGCAGCAGTCCGCCGAGAGCCAGGAGCTTCTGAGCACCCTGCCCAACGTCCGTGAGCACGGCGAGCGCCGCCTCCTGACGCTGGCCCAGGCGTCGCAGATGTGCAACCAGGAAATCATCGACAACTGCCAGCAGCTCATCTGCTTCCTTTACCACTCCAGCCACACGCTCCAGGAGTCGGTGAAGTACGCCCAGGAGAAGCACAAGGTCGTCACCTCGTTCTACTTGGATTAGCCGCGGGCGCTCTGGATTAGCCGCGGGCGCTCTGGATTAGCCGCGGGCGCGCTGGACGCGTTTCAGCTACGAAACTCGCGAAGGGCCGGGGGGATCCCCCGGCCCTTCCGCGTTCTCCCCCTGGATACCCCGCTTTCCGCTCGCCCCTCGGCCCAAGAAAGCCTGTTGACGCCCTCCGGGTGCGGAGAGATGCTTTGTTGCGAAACGTTACGATGACGGGCAACGGATACGGGACGACGAAGGGGGGCAGGGATGACTTACCAGTTCTCGATCTACAGCCGGGCCGAAGCGATGCTCCTGCTAGAGCTTGCCCACGAGCATCGTAAGAGCGTGGTTTCCCGCTGTCGGGAAACCAACTTCTTCACCGAGATCTCGGTGCATCCCGAGTATGGGGAGCTTCAGGACTACTTCGACTTCATGCTGCGGCGCCTGCGCGAGCAGCAGCGCCAACTCGAGGCCATCTACCGCCGGAGCCCCAGCGAGAACAAGCGCCCAGCCCCTGCGGCCGGCACGGATCCCTTCGCCGCCTGGCAGAACCACATCATGATCTAGAAGATTTACAGGGGGTGCCTTGCGGCCAGCCAGTCGGCTCCCAAGTGGATCGTGTAGTCGGTCCGGAGATCTCCGACCCCCGCCACCAGGACGCGTCCGAACCCGAGGGTCTCCACCAGGCGTTGGGCACCCTCGGGATTTCCCTTCTGCGAGATGATCTGAGTCTCGGCCTCCAGGGGCCGGGACTCGTCCACCTTGACCCGGTACCCGGCGGCCTCGAGGTCCGTGAGAGTCTGCTTCCACTCCTGCGGGGCGATCCCCTGGGGACGGTTGAGCGTGACGCTGGGGGTCGACTCCGCGGAGACAGCGGCGGGATCCTTGCCGTAATGGGCGACCAGGAAGGAGTCGATCTGGGCGGGCTCCGCGAGCCAGTACCAGCCGCCCGAGACCGTGCCGGCCTTGCCCGGAAGCACGGTCAGTTGCAAGTCGGCCTGCGGGTCGAGCGTCTTGAGCCAGCCCGCGATCTGGAGCATCTCGAAGGGCGAGAGGTCGGTTTCGGCGTTGTTGCGGAGGATGCCGAGCAAGATGGGCAGTTTCAGGAGGTGGGCGGGCTGAAGCAGCTGGGGCGCGAGCTGGAGAAGGAAGCCTTGCTGCCGCTGCACGCGGCCGAGATCGCCGAGGTCGTCATGACGGAAGCGCAGGAGGGCTTCCACGTCCTTACCATCGAGGTGCTGGCGGCCGGGCCTGAGGTTGATGGAAAGCTTCCCCGCGCGATCGTGGTAGACCAGGCGCTTGGGGATGTCGGCCTCCACGCCGCCGATGGCGTCCACGGCCGCGATGAGTCCCTGCAAGGACATCAGGAAGAAGCGATCCACCTTCACGCCCAGGAGGTTAGAAACGGTCCGGGCGGCGAGCTCGGGACCTCCCCAGGAGTTGGCCGCGTTGATCTTGAAGGTGCCATGGCCCGCAATGGCGGCGCGGGTGTCGCGGGGGATCGAGACCACGCGAATGTGGTTTTCGCGGGGATCCAGCCGGAAGAGCAGCATGGTGTCGGTATTGCCGTCCAGGGAGGCGCGGCCATTCGACCCCATGCCGTCGGTGCCCATGACGAGTAGCGTCATCGGGCGGTCGAGATGGGGCATGAGCGAGGGAGCCACGGTAGCGGGGTGGTCGGGTTCGGGCGCGACGCGGGTCTCGGGGCCCCAGGCGATCGCCGACGACAGCGCGAGATGCCCCGTCGCGAAGCCCGCCCAGACGCCGCCCAAGAGCAGGGCGAGCAGCCCGATGAGGACGGCGTGGCGACGTTTGCGATTGAAGGGTTTGCTGGCGCGTGGCATCTCATCCCTCCCCGGCAAAGGCCGGGGGAGCGTTCAGTCGATGGGGGGTGACTGGGGGGACGGCGAGGATCGACCTCTGAGCCAATAATACAGGATTGCTCCCGCCGGGACCAAGAGGATAATCAGCCCCACGTGCAGAAGTCGCGCTTCGGGGGGCTCTGGACTCCGCAAGGCATCGAGCAAAGCCCACCACTGGAGGCCGCCGATGCTGACGATGAGCGCGAGTAGGGAAAGCGTCGAGAGGGCAAAGCTGCCTTCCACTCCGAGTCGGCCCAGCCCGGCGAGGCTCAGGAAGACTCCGAGCGCGGAGAACGCCAGGAGCCCCATGCAGAACCGGGGCCAGAGGACTCCGCTTGCGGTCGGGCTTCGTCTCGCCATCGCGTCCCCCCTTCCCGCGTCAGGGTCATGGGACCACGGGACGGGCGTCGGCTCATTGGGCAATTCGACGAAACGCTCGCGGCGGGGCTTGCGGGCATGCGCAAGCCTAGCGGGGGCATGGTTTCTGGGAGAGGGCTAGCGTCCGATGACCTGGATGTCGCGATCGCCGATCACCAGGGTGCCGCGGCCGGCTTTCAGCATGACGCCGTCGGCTTCGATCTTGAGGCCGCGCGTGAAGACCTGGGAGCCCCGCTGCAGGGAGGCCGGCTTGCCGTCGACGGTCAGCTTCAGCTTGCCGGGATCCGCGTAGAACGAGACGTTCTGGAAGGGCCAGGAGAGGTCGGTGCTGCGCATCAGGATGGGACGTCCCTTGACCAGGAGGGAGAGGGCGCCTTTCTTGTAGTCGAAGGCGTCGAGCTTGAAGGCCAGAAGGGTCCAGGCGTCGATCTCGACCGGGGAGGCCGAGGAGGCGATCGCCAGGCCGTCGCGGCCCGAGCGGCTCGGCTCGGAGTCCAGCTCGACCAGGCTTGCCACCGGGTGCAGGGTGACGGTGAGGCGCGTTCCGCTCGAGGCGTTGAAAGTCTTGAGCGAGGTCGGCATCCGGCCCACGGTATCCTCGAACTGCTTGAGGGTCCGCTCGTAGGCATAGACCCGGCGGGCTTCGGAGAGCAGGCGATCGCGCTGCGCGTCGGAGTAGTCGACGGCTTTGGCCAGGATCTCGTCCAAGGGTTCGCCCCCGGAGGTCAGTTGCTGGCGCCAGCCGGTCATGCCGAAACGATCGAGCAGGAGGCCCATGGCCGAACCCGTCAGCGAGAAACGATCCCGCCGGACCGAGTTGGGGTCGACGGTCTGGTGAAGGAGGCCCGAGATCTGCTGGACCAGCTCGGATTCCTTGGCGTAGCCGGTGGTCTTGAGCAAGGGGGAGCTCAGGGGCTGGTAGTCGGAGGTCCCGGCGGCCGAGAACATGAGCTCGGCGAAGCGGGTCGAGCCTTCGATCGCCTCGGCCTGATCCTCGTAGGAGCTGGGGTTCTTGCCCAGCTTCGCCTGGCGTTCACGGCGCATGGCGACGAACCACTGGGCGTTGCGCTTGGCGAGATCCGGGCTCTCGGCTTGCAGGGCTACCGCGAGCATCTTGTTCTCGAGATCCGCCATCGCCATGTTCTCGACGTTTTCGGTCGGATAGGCGTTGAAGAGCTCGTCGGAGCGCTTCTCGTAGCTCGCGAACTGCCGGAAGCCGTGCTGGATGTAGCTGGCGAAGAGGGCGGAGACGAAGTCCCGCGAGGTGACCGCTCCGTCGTAGAAGAAGAACGGGTAGGGCAGGACGGTCGTGCGGACGCCGTTGAGGACGACTCCCAGGGAGTTGGCCTGCTCGAACTCGGGCGAGCGACCGTAGCGCACGTAGATCGGGGAGTTCACGGGAAGCGGGAGTGTCTGGGAGAGCTTTTCGAAGCCCGTGGGGGGCTTGGGGTGATTGATCAGGAAGGCGATGCGATTGCGGTCGAAGAGGACGAGCGGACGCTTGTGGAGGTCGAAGCCCGGCCAGACCTTGCCGCCTTTCTCGCGGGAGAGGTGGTACGCCTCGGCGAGTCCGGCGAGGAGTTCCTTGTCCTGCCCGGTGAGGGCGGGGGCGGCGAAGGCGGGGGGCACCGTCCATGAGGAGAAGGCCAGCGAGGCCACGGCGACGATCGCAAGGAGCAACCGACTCACACATTCTCCTTTCCAGATCCGGACGTCAGGCGCGTGTTCGCGGGGCCGGAGCGAGAGGGACCATGGACGACCCTGGTCATTGTACCCTTGCCCTCGCCTGCCTAACGCATGCCCGAGGGCAGTCCGGTCGTTTAGACCCCGATGGAGGCGGGAAGAATAGGCTTGCCACCTCGCATGCAGACTTTGGGCCCTCGGGGGGAGGAACGTGACCGAGCAGCGCGGCTTCACGATCATGGAGACTACCGTCACCGCGGCCATCGTCGCCGTGGTGCTTTCGGCGACCATTGGCGTGCTCGCCCGTTACACCGATACGGACGTGACCACGCAAAAGCTCATCCGGGCCCAGGAACTGGCACAGGCCGAGGTCGACGAGGTCCTGGCGCGGCATGCCGTCGAGAACAGCTTGGCGAGCGACAACAAGGGTCGCGCTCGCACCTACGTCATGACGGATCCCTGGATGGGCTACCTGATCTCCCAGTACTACTTCCACAACTTTCCGATGGAGGTCGATCACCAGGTGATGGGCCCCCTCGACCTGACACATCCCTTGTTCCGGACGAATCAGCTCCGAACGGCTCAGGGGGCCGGGCCCGTGGGAGGTCCCGGGGGGCCGCCGCCCGTCTTTACCCTGCGCTACCAGCTGCTGGGGATCGATCCTCGCTTGCCGTCCGAGAGCCTCAGCAAGCTGATCACGCTGACGGCCCAGCCGACCAAGAACTTCTACGACTTCCTTTACTGGGACGTGCTCACGGAGGCTCCGCGCAACAGCAAGGCCGTCCAGGAGGTGGACTGGGCGTACGCGCCGTTGATTGCGGATTCCAGCCCGTCGTTCACTCCGGCCGGTTGGGTGGACAACATGCGTGCCCCCACGTTCGCGGGGTATCACCGCTATGCCTCGAAGGTGCTGATCGTCCGCGTCTACGACCGGCAGAATCCCCGCCAGGTGATTGCTCAGGCCTACGGCGTCCTTACCGGGAGGGTGCAGCTTTGAGTCGAAAGGAGCGTGGCTACTCACTCGCCGAGATGATGATCGGGCTCTTCGCGTTTTCGCTGATCCTGAGCTCGATCATGTTCCTGATCACGCGCTGGCAGCAGACCACCTCGGTGACCCGCCTCCAGCGCACCCTCGCCAACGAGGCGCGCGATGCCATGCGCGTGATCACCAACGACGTGCAGGAGGCCAGCTACATCTACCACTGGACGCGCCTCAACATCACGATCCGTTCCAACGTGATCCAGGGACATAGCGCGGCGGCTCCTTACCTGCTCGACATGGTCATCCCGGCGGTCACGTCCAAGGTCTTTGCTCCGGGCGCCGATCTGGGGGGCATCAACAGCACGAAGGGGAGCGACGGCCTGGGGGAGGTCGATCTCCAGAAGCGGCTGAGCGGCACGTCCACGGAGGCCTGGAGTACACTCGCGCTGGCCTCCCTCTCGGAGGGGGGCCTGACGCGTCCCAGGTATGTCGTGTACTTCGCCGTCAAGGAGGAGGATAGCCTCGATGAGACGATGCACGTCTACCGCTTCCAGTTCGTGCCCAACGACGATCCTTTGGTCGATACGCGCGCGGATACTTGGCACCCGATGGATAAGGAATTCAGCGATCAGAAGGCTGAGTTGGTCAAGCGCTACCTGACGATCGACACGGCGGCGGACGGAACGGGAACGATCGAGCGGGCGGATACGACGCTCGTCAAGGGGCGCTGGCAGGTTCGCCGGGTCTTCTCGACGGTGAACAAGGAGCCGAAGTACGCCGACGGCTTGTTCCGTTTGGTCCAGTTCCATCCCTGGTCGGATTCGACTCCGATCTCCCCGCTGGTGGTCGAGGCCGTGGTCGTGCCGGCCAAGCGTTACGGGGGGCGAATCGTGGGCTTCCCGCTCTTCGGTCGGGCCTATGCGCGGAACGTCGCGATGCCGAGCGCCAAGTGAAAGGAGCCCGAAGGCATGAACGGTAAGGGGCAGAGGGGCTTCACGATCCCGATCACGATGCTCATGGTCAGCGTCCTCATGGTGCTGTCCACGGCGATCGTGGCCATGACGATCGCGTCCTTCAAGGACGCCGCCCGGACGCGGAACCGCGCCGAGATCCTCAGCGTTTCCGAGATCGGGCTGAAGCTGGCCGTCGCCGAGATCATGCCGGGCCTGGGGACCATGCCCTATGCCTACTGGTCCTTTGCGGCCAACAAGACTCCCCCGTATCCGCTTACCGCGGAAGAGTTGCCGTACGCGAGCTCCTCGGTTTCGCTGACGGCTCCCGCCACCAAGAGCGGCCCCGTCACCGCGAGCGAGCCGGTCGACCTCACGCACGAGTTTCAGATCGTCGCCAACGTGCGGAACTGGACCCCGTTCGCCGATTGGACCAAGTGGCGGAAGGACCGGACGCCGGCTCAGAACCTCGCGGATCCCGAATGGGCCAAGGGGTGGTGGGTGGTCCCGCGGACCGACAAGTACGACGACGCGTACTTCACGCAGGACGCGCATCCTGGGGCGGATACGGACTACCAGACCAAGACTCCTTCCGCGGCCCATCCGAACCCCTGGCTCTACAAGAATCCGACGGACGATTCTCAGCTCGCCTTCCCGGTGCGCCTGGGAACGAGCAGCCTCCCCGTCAAGAACCTCTACTGGTACTGGCTGACGGAGACCGAGCCCAACACGCCGACCAACTCGCAGATCAAGCAGAGCTTCGAGGAGCACAACGTCGGGGGAACGGTGGATCCGTACTGGGTCCACGATCGCGACCACCTCAAGGCCGGGGTGGCCGATACCGTCGCGGATCGCGACGTCGGCATCGGCGCCTGGGTGAACCACCGGGACTACGACGACCTGCGGGACGACGCCACGATCAACGGTAAGAAGGTCAACTACGACGGCGGTGGGACCTCCTTCACCTTCGATCGCGATCGCTACAACTTCCTGAACACGCCGGTGCTCAAGAAGATCTTCCTGGTCAACCACCGGGGCAAGCCGATCCGCGTGGCGGTCTACTGCCGCATGATCCTGCGCGAGTACTTCCTCGACTCGAGCGGCGCCAAGCCCAAGCGTCCCGAGGACCTCCTCATGCACATGCGCACCCAGACCGACGCGGGTGGGCCCAACGTGATTTTCTACCTGGTGGCGGTGAACGAATCGACCGAGAGTCAGCGCGGGGTCCGGGTCCAGCAGGCCATCTACGTCCCCATGGGGCCGGCCAACCCTCAGGACCTCGACGCGACGAACCGCTCGGGCCATAACAAGTTCGCGGACAACGATGCCAAGATGATGCCGGGAGTGCTGACGCGCCTCCTGGACAAGGAACTGCTGGCGGGGGCGACGCTATCAGGGCAGATCCTGCCGGCCTCCGGAGATTTCACGTACCGGGTGCCGCACCATGACCCGCTGATCGATCCCTTGCAGCGCGGTCAGCCCTACACCGTGCCCAATAGCGTTGACTCGTACCATCCGCATTGGGTCTACCTGATCGAGTGGAACGGGGCCGAACCGTCCCTGGCGACGTTCTCGGCCCCGCCAGAGGCCACCAAAAGCGCTTTTCTGACCAAGAATACGGCCTTGATCTGGTACGACACCGTCCTCCGGCGCTGGACCCGCACGCCTTTCCGGCGAGGCGATACCGACACGCCGCTCATCTCGGTGGCTCGGGGGTCGACTCCGTCGACCTTCGTCAGGGACGAGTTCGGCCGGTTCGAGATCGGGCATGAGACTGCGCCTGCGGCGCTCCCGGATATTCCGCTCCTGACGGGCGACACGCCCTGGTACGGCCCCGGCATGCAGGGCTGGGGCGGGCAGCCGGCCGGCTCGATGTCCTACATCGTGGCCACCGATCTTCAGATCGTGGATCAGACCTTCATCAATGCGCGCTTCGGGCGTCCGGTGCCCGCGACGCATTCCGTGGCCCCTCCCTAACGGCCGCGGGCGCTAGCTCAGTTGAGCCTTTGGCCGTTCCGACCGAAACGTCGGGACGGCCTTTTGCTAGAATGCCCTCAGGAGGAGCGCATGATCCCCTTGCACGACGATATTCCCTCGCGGCGGCGCCCCATCGTCACCTGGCTGCTGATCCTCACGAACATCCTGGCCTTCACGTACGAGCTGGCGCTGGGAAGCGGCGCGCTCGAGACCTTCTTCCATACCTGGGCCGTCGTTCCACAGCATCTCACGGGTGCCTGGCGGGCCTTGCTCGGAGGCCGTTTCGAACCGTGGGCCTTCGTGCCGGTTTTCGTCGCCATGTTCCTGCATGGCGGCTGGCTTCACATCGGCTCGAACATGCTCTACCTCTGGATCTTCGGGGATAACGTCGAGGATCGCATGGGGCACGTGGGCTTCCTGGTCTTCTATCTGTTGGCCGGAGTGGCCGCCACGGCCCTGCAGGTGGGCCTCAACCCCGAGAGCACGATTCCGAACTTGGGCGCATCCGGGGCGATCGCCGGAGTCCTCGGCGCCTACCTCGTCCTCTATCCGGAGGCCCGCGTGCTCACGCTCGTCTTCCTGGGCTTCTTCCTCACGACGATTCGCCTCTCCGCGCTCTGGCTCTTGGGCATCTGGTTCCTCTTGCAGGCCCTGCGCGGCTTCGCCGAGTTCAGCGCCGGGTCGGGCGACGTCGGCGGCGTGGCCTGGTGGGCGCATGTGGGAGGCTTCGTCGTAGGAGTGATCGTCGCCGCGTTCTTGCGGCTCTTCACGCCGAAGCGCCGGCGCAACCGCTACGCGGATCGCTGGACCTCGGATCGCTGGTGAGGCGTTATTCCGGGAACTCGCCGGGATCCTCGGGGGGTGGCTCTTCCTGGGGCAAGGGGGTGCTGAGATCGAGGGTCCGGCGGAGGCTGCGGCCCGTGCCCGCATCGCTCTTGATTTCGACTTCCCAGGAGTAGTTGCCGGCCGGGACCTTCTTCTGGAAGAGGGCGCTGGGAGAGGTCGTGTAGTCGCTGCCCCAGAAGATCTTGTTGCTGGGGGTTCCGCCGACCGTCGGGTGGTAGATGTTCACCTTGTAGCGATTCGCCTTCAGGTGGGTGGCCCAGTGGAAGGGCAAGGGAGCGGTATCGCTCACCTGGTAGTTGCGGCCGGTCTCGGGATAGATCTGGCCGTTGAACGAGATCTCGAAGGAGCCGACCCGTCCGCCCGACGTGGCGCTCACGTTGACCCCCGGCGTCGTCCAGTCCGCCACCTCGTTGGGGCCGATGCGGTTGCCCTGGGCGTCGAGAACGGCCGTCGAGAGGTACTTCACCTGGTAGTTGCCCTCGGGCAGGTCGGTGAAGGTGTAGACGCCCCGGTCGTCGGTGGTGGCCATGAGCAGGCTGCCGTTCGGACGATAAGCGGGAAAGCCGCCTTTCTCGTCGCGTTTCAGCAGGAAGACGGCCTTGCCGGGAGCCGGCCGGCCGTTCCAGTCGATGCCTCCGACGATCGTGCCGCCCCCCACGCCCGAGGCGAGGAAGGGGAGGTCGCAGCCCGCGAGCAGCAGGACGCCGAGGGCGGCGAGCAGAAGTCTAGAAGGTGACCGTCGAGGTGATGCCATAGCCCATCCCGTCGTAATCTCCGGTGAGGGTGTCGGACAAGCGGTTGAACTCGGCGACGAGGTTGGGGATGTACGGGTTGGGGATGCCGAGCTGGAGGGTCACGCCGGCCTTGGTACCCATCAACGAGCCGGGGCCCGGGGTGCCGTCGGGCGCGGAAATGGTCTGGGGCTCGGCGATGGCGACCAGCACGGACCAGCCCACGACCGGAAGCTTGGGATAGAAGGCGTACGCGGCCGGCACGATCTCATGGATGCCCTGGGCGGGGTCGGAGTTGGTCCGGAAGCCGCCCGAGATCTCGGTGCCGAAGACGTTGGTGGTGAGCATGGCGGCCATGTAGGGGACTTCCTTGGCGAGGGCGCCCTGCAAGGAGAGGCCGAGCTCGTCGGAGCCGAAGTTGAGGGCGGCGGTGAGGTTGTAGGCGGGGTCGCCCGTCAGCTCGACGCCTCCGATGGAGTTATGGTCGACGTCGCCCAGGACTTCGAGGGTGCCGAGGCCGAAGTCGTAGGAGGCGCCGCCGTAGAGGAAGATGGTGTTGACGGCGGCGGCGACGCCGACCTGTCCCAGTTTGAAGGAGGTGCCGACGCCGATGTCGGTGCCGCCGCGGACGGTGGCGGCGCTGGGCTCGGAGAGGCCGGAGCCCATGATGCCGTCGCCCCAGTGGGAGCCGTAGCCGCCGGTCCACATGAGGGAGCCCATGGAGAAGCGGCCGGCCTTGACGCTGAGGGCGCCGAGGTTGGGGTGCTTGGTGGTCATGGAGACGTTACCGCCGAGGCTGACGGCGCCGGTCGGGGGCGCTCCCTTGGCGGTGGGGGAGCTGCGGCTGATGACCGGGGTGTTGCCCGAGCCCGAGGTGCTGTTGGCGCCGGTGATCGAGGCGGAGTAGGCGGTGCCGTTGTCGATGGTTCCGGAGAAGGTGGCGTAGAAGTTGGTTTTGGCGTAGGGCTTGAGGCGGTCTTCAGGGTCGTCGAGGAGGGTGAGGCCGACGCCGCCGCGGACCCGGCCGCCGGTGTTACCCATGTTGCCCATGGAGGCCTTGAGGGATTTGACGTCGCTTTCGAGGCCCTTGACGGTGCCTTCGAGGGTGGTGACGCGGGAGGTGAGGGTGGCGAGCTCGGTGGCGAACTCGGATTTGAGGCGATCGACGGTGCCCTTGTCCTGGTTGGTGACGCGGCCGGGCTGCTGGGAGAGGTCCTCCATGCGGTCCATGACGCCGACGAGGGCGGCGGCGAGCTCGTAGCGGGTGACGGCGCGCTGTCCGCGGAAGGTCTTATCGGGGTAGCCGCCCATGACGCGGTACTTGTCGACGAGGGCCTGGATGGCTCCGTAGGCCCAGTGGTTCGGGCCGATGTCGACGAGCTGGGCGGCCTTCACCTGGGCGGAGGCGGGGGCGGCGCCGAGGAGGGAGACGGTGGCCATGGCGATCGCGGCCACCACGCTCAGCGTCACGGGGCCCTTCGCTCCCGATGCGCATGGCGCGAGCGGCGGGCGGCCCAGGTTCCTCAGTCTCAACGGAGTGCCTCCTTACGGTCATTGGGGCGGGTGAAACGGCGTCATGCGAGTTTATCGGGCGCCGGTTGGGGGGTCTGTGACGGGGACTACCGAGGGGCCGTCGGCAGGTCGGGCGGTCCCCAGGCATTATTCCGCGGCGGGGGGTGGATCTAACCGGGCGGAGGGCGGATTTCGCGCGATCGGGATCATTTTCGTGCCGGAAGGCCAAGATCTTGCGTGCGGCTCAGCGGGGGCGCGCTTGGAGCGCCCATGATAGAATGGACCCGGCCCGACCCCCGGCTTTGGAGCGCGCTGCGGCGCGGAAACGGCGGAGAGCCCGAGGTGGCCTGCCCAGGCCGGAGCCGGAAGCGGGAGAAGACGCGTCGAGCGGGGCTCGAGGCGGCTGTGACCCTTTGACTGGGCGCCCTGGCGGGGCGTGATTGGTGAGACATGCCTGACAAGATCCTCTTTACGCTCCTCGCGATCGCGATCGTGGGATTGTTGATTTTGATCCATGAGCTGGGGCACTTCCTGATGGCCAAGGCACTGAAGGTGCCGGTCAAGGAGTTCGCGCTCGGCTTCGGCAAGGCCCTTTGGCAGCGGCAGTACGGGGAGACGAACGTCCGCCTGAACATGCTGCCCTTGGGGGGCTACTGCGCGTTCTTGGATGACGACAAGGAAGCCGGCTATCCCGAGGACGATCCGCGCTTGTTGCGGAACCGCGCGGTTTGGCAGCGCTTCCTGGTGGTTTCGGGCGGCGTCTTGTTCAACTTCCTGGCGGCCTACGTGGCCTTGCTGATCGCGGCTTTCACCGTCGGCTTCGCCGAGGTCAAGGTCCAGGACGCTCGGCTTCACGTGACCCAGGTCATGGCGGAGCAGCCGGCGGCCCAGGCGGGCTTCCAGGCGGGCGATCGCCTCGTCTCGATCGAGGGCCAGCCCGTCACCGACGGCGACGCCTTCATCGCGACGGTCAAGACCCGCGCCGGCCAGTCCACGACCATGGTCGTGGCGCGCGGCGAGCAGACCCTGCCCCTGGAGGTCACTCCCTCGGCGGCCGGCAAGATCGGCGTCGGCATCGGCCCCATCGCCGTTCGCGAGTACGTCCGCCCCTCCAACCCCGTCGTGGCTGCCTGGACGCAGCAAGTGGACCTCACCGTCCGCTCCGTCGAGGGTCTCGCGCAGTTGGTGACCGGCAAGGTCAGCCTCAGCGAGGTCGGCGGCCCGGTCGAGATCGTCCGCGCCGGCTCGTTCGTCGGCCAGAACGACGCGCGTAACTTGCTGAGCTTCGCGGCGCTGATCTCGCTCTCGCTCGCTATCATGAACGTCCTGCCCCTGCCGGCCCTGGACGGCGGCCACATGGTCTTCCTCTTGTTCGAGGCGATCTTCCGGCGGCCGGTGCCGCGCAAGATCGAGGAGCCCATCATGCAGACGGGTCTCGTCCTCTTGCTGGGCCTGATGAGTCTTCTGCTCATCAAGGACATCGTCAATCCGATCAAGTACCCTGAGCTGTCGCCGAAGCCTCCCGCCGAAGCCCCTCAGAGCAAGTAACAGGAGCCCTCATGGAATCCACCGTGCTTAACACGCAGAAATCGCAGGCCCTCTGGCAGGAAGCCAAGGACCTCATGCCCGGCGGGGTGAACTCGCCCGTCCGCGCCTTCCGCTCGGTCGGCGGCGATCCCTTGTTCTTCGCGAAGGGCCAGGGCGCCCACCTCTGGGACGTCGACGGCAACCGCTACATCGACTACGTCGGAGCTTGGGGCCCGGCCATTTTGGGCCATGCGCACCCGGCGGTCGTCTCGGCCGTCAAGGAAGTCGTGGAGAACGGCTTCGGCTTCGGGGCCCCGACTCCCGCCGAGAACCGGATCGCCCAGGTGATCCGCGAGGCGCTGCCGTCGATGGAGATGGTTCGCCTGGTCAACTCGGGCACCGAGGCGACCATGAGCGCCCTGCGCCTGGCGCGCGCCTATACCGGCCGCGAGAAGATCGTCAAGTTCATCGGCTGCTACCACGGCCACGCCGACATGCTGCTGGTCCAGGCCGGCTCGGGAGTGGCCACCTTGGGCCTTCCCGACAGCCCCGGAGTCCCGGCGGCCTCGGTGGCCAACACCCTGACCGTTCCCTTCAACGACAAGCAGGCGCTGGATGCCCTCTTCGCCGCCGAAGGCGACGCGATCGCGGGCGTGATCCTCGAGCCGGTCGTGGGCAACGCGGGCGTGCTGGTGCCCGAGGCGGGCTACCTGGAGCACCTGCGCGAGCTGACCGCCCGTCACGGCGCCCTCTTGATCTTCGACGAGGTCATGACGGGCTTCCGGGTGGCGTGGGGCGGCGCCCAGCGTAGATTCGGCATCACGCCGGACCTGACCTGCCTGGCCAAGGCCATTGGCGGCGGCATGCCGATCGGCGCCTACGGCGGCCGTCGCGAGATCATGGAGATGGTCGCGCCCTCGGGCCAGATGTACCAGGCCGGAACGATGTCCGGAAACCCCGCGGCGGTCGCGGCGGGCCTCGCCACCCTGGCGGAGCTGGCCAAGCCCGGCGTCTACGCCAAGCTCGAGGAGACGACCCAGGCCCTTTGCGTCGGTCTCTCGGAAGCCGCCGGCGAGGCCGGCGTTCCCGTCCAGATCAACCAGCTGGGCGCGATGTTCACGCTCTTCTTCACCGATGCTCCGGTCTCGGACTGGGAGACGGCGAAGGTCTGTGATACGGCCAAGTTCGGGCGCTACCACCGCCTGATGCGCGAAGCGGGTGTCTACCTGTCTCCGTCGCAGTTCGAGGCTTGCTTCGTCTCGCTCGCCCACGGCCCCGCCGAGGTCGAAGCCACCATCGCTGCCGCTCGGAAGGCCTTCAAGGCCCTCTAGCATGCACCGCGCTTGGCCACTGGGCCTGGCTCTTCTGATCCTGGCGGGATGTGCGGAATCTCCGACCGTCCCCCAGGTGAACCCCCTCCCGGAGGGGCGCCTGAGCTCGGACTATGGTGTGCGCTCGGTCGATCCCGTGACCGGGGAGGCCAAGGCCAACGGTCACCATAACGGCTACGATCTGGCCGCCTCCATGGGTACGCCGATCCGGGCCTCCAAGGCCGGCAAGGTCGCCTTCGCCGGCCGCAAGGGAGGCTACGGCAAGTCCGTCATCCTCGAACATCCAGGAGGCTGGTCGACCCTCTACGGTCATGCCAGCCGCTTGGCGGTGGAGGAAGGCCAGGAGGTGAACGCGGGGGAAGTCGTGGCCTACGTCGGAAGCACGGGACATTCGACCGGCCCTCACCTTCACTACGAGCTTCGCTACCGCGGCAAGCCCGTGGACCCGGGCCTCTTCACGGCCTCGGTGCCTTCCACTCCGAAGCCCCGCAAGGCCAAGGCCTTCAAGGATCCCCCAAACCCGGTGGAGGAGGCTGTAGCGGTGCCGCCGCCCGAGGACGTCGCGGCGTTCAAGGAGCTTCCCCAGGACGCTCCGCCGCTGCGCTATCCTGACGATCCGGGCATGCGATCGGCCATGCAAGCGCTCGACGGCTCCGCCATGACTCCCGAGATGCTCGCCTCCGCGGAGCCGCCGACGCGCTGGCAGCGCCTCACGGCATGGCTCTGGGGCGCCCTTCAAAAATTCGCCGCCCTCCTGACGTCCCGCCGCCTCGGCTAACCTCCCCCTGACGGGTCCCCGGGGACCTGGAGCGATTAGCTGCAGGCGCTAATTCGGGTGCTTAATAAACCTTGACCTTGCCTCCGTGGGGGCGTATGGTCGAGGCATGGCGAGCACGACTGATGCGTGGGACTCCGTCCCTCCGAAGCCACCCCGGGACCCCGATCCCTTGCCTTGGGTCGGGCTCGGCCTGGCTGCCATGGTCATGCTCAGTTACCCGTGGTTCTCGCCTTTCACCCAGGGGCGCGTGCTGTTCGGCATCCCGTTGATCCTCTGGTACCTCTTCGGGATCTACGCCCTCCTGATCGTCGCTTGCGCGCTCCAGCGCACGGAGGGCTAGGATGTTCCCGGCGGCGCTGGTGCTCGGCCTGGCGATCGCTTACTTGCTGCTGCTCTTCGCCGTCGCCCTCTTCGCGGAGCGCTCCTGGGCGGCGGGAGGCACCTGGATGCGCCACCCCGTGGTCTACGGGCTGGCCCTGGGCACCTACTTCACCAGCTGGGGCTACTTCACGGGCGGCGCCGCCCTGTTCATGGAGGGCCTGGGCGATCTCTACACGACCATCGGGGCCTCCCTGACCTTCCTGGTCGGCTGGCCGCTCATCCTCAAGGTGATCCGCATCGCCAAGCAGCAACGGGTCACCACCGTGCCGGAGATGCTCGCGCTTCGCTATGGCTCCTCGTTCCTCCTCACCCTGCTCGTCACCTTGCTCCTGGTGCTGGGAACCGTTTACTACGTCGCCCTGCAACTGGCGGTCATCTCCCGCGCCACCCGGGACCTGATCCTGGGCCCGGCCCCGACGCCAATTCCCGTCTCCGGCCCGATGTCCCTGGAGCTGGCCCTGGTCCTGGCCGTCTTCGCCATTCTCTTCGGGGCGCGCCGTGCGGATACGTCGCAGGGCAACGTGGGACTCACCGCCGTTCTGGCCATGGATGCCTTGGTGAGCCTGATTACTCTCTTGCCCCTGGCCCTCATGGTCTGCCTGGCCTTCCCCGGGCTCTTTCAGGGGCAGATGACCTGGCCGAGCCTCGAGATTGGGGGAGCGAGCAATTCCTACCCGGCCCTCATGTCCTACATGCTGATCGGGGTAAGCGCCGTCATCTTGCTCCCCCGGATGTTCCAGGTGGCGGTCGTCGAATGCGCGAACGAGTCTCAGTTACGCCTGGCGCGCTGGTTCTTTCCCTTGCAGATGCTCTTGCTCACTGCTGCCGCGGGCTTGGTCGCGTGGGTGGGGGCTTCCTTCGGCTTCTCGTTCCGCCAGCTTCCGGAGGCCGCCCTCATTTTGCCCTTTGCGGCGGGCTTGCCCGCGATGGCGCTGTTTGCCTACATCGGGGGGCTCTCGGCCTCCGCGGCGATGATCAGCATGTCCTACACGGCCGTGACGAACATCCTCATGACCAGCTTCGTGATTCCGGCCATGTCGGGACTGGGCCCGCGCCTCAGGCCGTGGTTGCTGCCCATCCGCTGGGTCCTCATCGTGCTTTTGGCGATCGCCTCTTGGCTCGTCCAGCTCGTCTCGCGCGTCGACTATCTCAACCAGTTCGGCTTCCTCGCCTTGATCGCGACCGCGCAGGTGGCTCCGGCCTTCTTCCTGGGGTTGACCTGGCCTCGCCTCCGCCGGGAGCCGGTCACCTGGGGGCTCGCCGCAGCCACGGTCATGCTGCTCTACACGGGGGGCATCCCGACGCTCGTCGGTTCGTTTCCGGCCCTACAATCCCTCATGGCGCATGGTCCCTGGGGCCTGGCCTTCCTGCGTCCCACGGCCATGTTCGGGTTGACGAGCTGGGATGCGAACGCCCATGCCTTCTTCTGGAGCATGGCGGCCAACGCCGCGACGATCCTGGTCATGACGTTGCGCATGCCGGTGGATCGCGTCGAGGAGGCCCGGGTCCGAGCCTTGCTCGAAGGAGAGCCCGGGGCGATCCCCAACCACCAGCACCTCCAGACGCCCATCGCCCCTGGGGACGTCCAGGAGTTCCTTAGCGCCTTCATGGGAGAGGAGCGGGCCCAGTACGAGGCTCGCAACATCCAGTCGCGGATCAAGGAGCTCGATCTCGCCGGCGAGTCCCGGCAGCTCATGCTGCGAAGTTCGGTCGAACGGGTCCTGCGGGGCCCCCTCGGCCATGATGCGGCGAGCCGCGTCATGCAGGATCGCTTCCCCGTCACGGAGCAGATCCTCCCGGACGTCATGGAGGCGTTCCAGGAGCTGGAAGAGACCCTTCAAGCCAGCGAGGAGGAGCTCGCCCGCCGGGTTCGTGAGCTCTCCTTCCTCAACGAGGCGGCCGAAATCCTGGTTACCCAGGCGGAGACCGGCTCCCTCACGAATGCCAGCTGCAAGCTCATCCAGGACGAGTTCCACCTCGAGCACGTGGCGATCTTCCTGGCGGACGGCACCACGTTGCGCAATACTTGCGGCGACGGCTTCGCCTTGCCCATGGCTTGCCTGGAGGTCCCTCCGGGGACGACCTTGGCCGAGGCGATCAGGCTTCGGGAGAGCCGCCTCGTGAGGGCCGGCGATGCGGGCAGCCAGGACGATCCCTTGCTCGGGACGTCCTGCTGCCGGGAAGTGGCTTACGTCCCGATCGTCTTCGAAAAGGATCTGCTGGGCGTGCTCGCGGTCGGGGTGAAGACCCAGGCGGTGCATCTCTCGGACGCCTTTTTGCGGGTGATGGGCGTTCTGGCGAACGAACTGGCGATCGCCCTCTCCAATGCCACCCTCCTTTCCGACCTCGAGCATCGGGTGACGGCCCGGACCGACGAGTTGGCCCGCGAGCGGGACCGCCTGGCGCAGGCCAACGAGAAGCTCTCCAAGGCGATCGACGATCTCCGCAACCTCGACCGCCTCAAGGGGGCCTTCCTCAACGCCGTCTCGCACGACCTTCGCATCCCCTTGACCGGCATCCTCGGCTACGCCGAGTTCCTCGAGGACCAGATCGGCGGCAAGCTCACCCCCGCGCAGCTGGACTACGCGCATCAGATCACGGAGCAAGCCTACCGGATGACGGGCTTGCTCAACGAACTCCTCGACTTCGCCCGCATGGAGGCCGGGAAGTTCAAGATCGATCCCCGTCCCATCACCTACGCCGAGCCCTTGAACAGCGCCGTGAACACCTTCCGGCCTGCGATGCAGAAGAAGCAGCAGGAGGTGAAGGTCGCGATCACCCCGGACTTGCCCCTGGTCTTCGCGGATCCGGAGCGGGTGATCCAGATCCTGAGCAACCTGCTCTCCAACGCCGTGAAGTTCACCCCCGAGGGAGGCTGCATCACCGTGAGGGCTTACCCTGAAGGCAGCCAGGTGGTCACGGAGGTCTCCGACACCGGAATCGGTATCGCGCCCGAAGACCTGCCGCATATGTTCGAACGATTCTTTCAGACGGAAGCCGGCAAGTCGGCCGGCGGCACGGGGTTGGGGCTCTCGATCACCAAGAGCCTGGTCGAGGCGCATGGCGGGACGATCGAGGTGATGTCGCAGCCCGGTAAAGGAAGCACCTTCCGCTTCACGCTTCCGGCGGCCAAAACGACCGACTAGCGCCTGCGAGACGCGTTACATCCAGTGGTCGAGGCCTTCGAGCAAGGGAACGAGCCATTGGCGCTCGCGGGGCACCGCGAAGGACGCGGGTAGCTCGGCGCGCTTGGCGCCTGTCCAGAGCGGCTCGAAGACCGTGTTGCGCAGCGCTTTGGCCGTGGAGTCGCGGTGGAAGAAGAGGTTGAGCTCGAGGTTCTCCTTCAGGGAGCGGGTGTCCCCGTTGGCAGAGCCGATGCTGGTCCAGGTATCGTCGATGGCCAGGTACTTGAGGTGAAGGAAGCGCTCGCTGTAGGTGGCGATCTGGGCGCCAGCCTCGGCGAGATCCTTGGCGCTCGTCAGATTCAGCAGGTGAAAGACGTCGTAGCTCTTCCAGTCGGGAAGGAGCACGCGGACGGCGACGCCGCGCTGGCAGGCCTCACGGAGCGCGTCGACCAGGGCATCGTCCCAGAGGTAGGGGAAGGCGACGTCGAGCGATCGCTTGGCTCCCTTGATGGCGGTCAGGTAGGCTCGGCGAATCTCGTTGCCCAAGGGCTTGCCCGGCGCGGTCACGGCGACCTGGATGGGCTCGTCGCCCCAGGGGACGACCAGCGAGGATACCGAGACGTTTTGAACGTCGTCCGTGAAGGGGTCCTTCCAGCGGGCGAGGAGGTCACCTCCCCAGGTGGCGGCGAAGGTTCCCGTGATCTGGCGGGCGGCAGCCCCCCAGACCTCGATCATGAGGTCCTCGTAGCGGAAACGGTAATCGTCCCCGATGTTGACCCCGCCGGTGAGGACCCGGTAGCCGTCCGCGATGAAGAGCTTGCGGTGGGTGACGTTGAAGCCGAACGGGCTCACGTACCAGGGGTTGTTGACCTGGACGGTGACTCCGCCGTCGCGCAAGCGATTGAGGATGCGGTAATCGGTGCGTCCGTATTCGATGCCCAGCGAGTCGAGCCGGACCCGGACGTCGACGCCCTCGCGCCTCCGCTGGATCAGGGCGTCCGCCACTTCACGGCCCGTTTCGTCGTCGCGGAAGATGAACATCTCCACGTAAAGGGATTCCTGCGCCTCGTTGATCAGGCGGAAGATGGCGTGATGCGCATCCTCGCCGCCCCGGTGCAGCTGGACGAAGTTATTGCTGGTGATGGGCAGTCGGCCGGAAGACGCGAGCACGCGGCCGATATCCGAGCCGACGATGGGGCGCTCTTCGTCCCAGGCGAGCGAATGGAAGAGAGGGGCGCATCCGGAGGTCATGATGAGGGCGATGAGGGCGCCCAGCCAGAGTGGAAGCGGCATGATGGATATCCTTGTAGCGTTGCCTGACGGCAAGTCATGGTAGACCACTTTACCGCCGGGATGTTTCAGGAGATTTGCGGAGAATCTCCCGAAAGATCAGAACAACAGCTTCTTGCGGCGCATGCTGATGGCTTGCAGCAGGCCGATAGCGGCGAGGTTAGTCATCAGAGCCGACCCTCCGTAGCTCATCATCGGGAGGGGGATGCCCACCACCGGCATGAGGCCCATCGCCATGCAGAGGTTCACGAACATGTGGAAGAGCAGCATCGAGGCGACGCCTGAGGCCAAGAGGGAGCCGAAGCGGTCCTTGGCGTTGTTGGCGATGATGATCGCCCGGATGATCACGGTCAGGTAGAGGGCGAGCATCAAGAGGCCGCCGATCAGCCCCAGTTCCTCGCCGACCACCGAGAAGACGAAGTCCGTGTGCTGCTCGGGGATGAAGTGAAGCTGGGTCTGGGTTCCTTCCAGGAGCCCCTTGCCGAAGAGGCCGCCGGAGCCGATGGCGATCTTGGACTGGATGACGTGGTAGCCCGTTCCCAGGGGATCCGCTTCCGGGCTCACGAAGGTGCGGATGCGGTTCTTCTGGTACTCCTTGAGGATGCCCCAGGCGATGGGGACGGCGAGGCCGGCGCCGAAGTTGGCGAGCCAGACTCCGCTCGGCACGAGCCAGTGCTGCTTGCGGGTCTTCCAGAGCCAGGTGCCGAGGCCCAGGAGGTAGACGCCCCAGAGGAGCATGCTGGCGCGTTCCACCGCGGGATCGTCGAAGAGCACCTGCGGCATGCAGAGGATCAGCGCGACGACCGGGGAGACCATCTTGAAGAGGGTGGAGATCGGCAGGCCTGCCCAGAAGAGCATGCCGAGCGTGATGGCGATGAAGACCAAGGAGGTGCCGAGGTCCGGCTGGGCGAAGATCAACAGGAAGGGAACCCCCACGGTGATCATGGGGATCATGAAGCCTTCCGGTGAGTGGACGCTGCGCTGGGAGAGGACGCGCGCGAGAATGACGATCAAGCCCAGCTTGGCATACTCGGAGGGCTGGATCTTGAGCGGTCCGATCGAGAGCCAGCGCTGGGCTCCCAGGGCCGAGTGGCCTGTCACGTCGACGGCGACGAGCAGGGCGACCATGACTCCATAGAGGATCCACGCGGTGCGACCCTCCAGCCAGTTGTAGCCCCAGAGCACGAAGAACGTGAAGGGGATCAGGGCCATCGGGAGGTTGATGGCCAGCTGCTGGAAGGCCGCGCGGGGGTTGGCCGAGTAGATCGCGACGATCCCGAAGGCGATCACCCCGATGACGCCCAGCATGAGCCAGACGTCAAAGTGGCGCCAGGATCTGCCGGGGTTCGGGAGGAGCATGGGGTTACCTTCTATCTAGCCACGGGCGCTCTATCTAGCCGCGGGCGTCTCTCGGGCCGCGGGGTTAGGCCTTCGCCTCGGCTTCGGCCTTGGCGGTTTCCGCCTCGACCTTTTCGGGGCGGACGCGGCGGATCGGGATATTGGCCATGAGGGCGACGGTGTCGTCGGCCCGATCGAGGCTGACCTCGAGGGCGGCCTCGTCGATTTCGACGTACTTGGAGAGGACGGTCAAGAGCTCCTTGCGCATCTCTTCCATCATCGGGCCGGGGATGTCGGCACGATCATGCATGAGGACCAGGCGAAGGCGGTCCTTGGCGACGGTCTTCGCGGAGGTGTCGGCCTTGCCGAGCAACTTCTCGAGGAATGACGGGAACATGGCTTACTCCTTCCTGCCTAGCCGGCGACGAAAAACTTCTTGATCTTGCCGAGGAAGCTGTTGTCTTCCTCCAAGTTCATGAAGGGGACCTCTTCGCCGCGGAGGCGACGCGCGATGTTCCGGTACGCCTGGCCGGCCTTGGAGCTTTCGACCATGGAGGCGGGCTCGCCCTTGTTGGTGGAGGTGATGATGCTCTCGTCATCCGGGACGATGCCCAGCAGCTTGACCGAGTTGCCGAGGACGTCCTGGACGTCCTCGACGCCGAGCATCTCGTTGTTCTTGACCATCTTGGGGCGCAGGCGGTTGACGATCAGCATGGGCTCGCGCAGGTCCTGAGCTTCGAGGAGGCCGACGATGCGGTCGGCGTCACGGACCGAGGAGACCTCGGGGTTGGTGACGACGATGGCCTGGGTGGCGCCGGCGGTGGCGTTCTTGAAGCCCTGCTCGATGCCGGCGGGGCAGTCGATCAGGATGAAGGTGTAGCCTTCCTCCTGGATGTCGGCGACCAGCTGGATCATCTGTTCGGGGGTGACGGCGTTCTTGTCGCGGGTCTGGGCCGCGGGCAGGAGGCCGAGGTTCTGCAGGCGCTTGTCCTTGATGAGGGCGGAGCGGAGCTTGCAGCGGCCTTCGACGACGTCGACGATGTCGTAGACGATCCGGTTCTCGAGGCCGAGCACCAGGTCGAGGTTGCGCAGGCCGATATCAGCATCCAAGAGGGCGACCTTCTCCCCCATCGACGCCAGCGCCATGCCCAAGTTGGCGGTGGTGGTGGTCTTGCCGACCCCACCCTTTCCGGACGTGATGACGATTACCTTAGCAGTGGACATTGCGTTGGTTCCTCCTGTTGGACCCGGTTAGTGCGTCTCCATCACCCCTCAGGGGGCGTTCGACGCGGCTAGAGAGGGGAGATGTGGATTTCGCCGTCCTTGATGCTGGCGATCTCGGGGGATTTGCTCAGAGGGGGAGCGCCGGCATCCGGAGAGCGGGCAATCAGGCTCGCGATGCGGATCTGGGTGGGGCGCAGGTTGGTGGCGATGATGCGGGCGGACTCGTCGCCCGCCGAGCCGGCATGCGCCACGCCCCGCAGGGTGCCGAAGACCACGATGTCGCCGGCCGCCACGATTTCGGCTCCGGCGTTGACGTCGCCGGAGATGACGAGGTGGCCGTCATGCTGGAGGCGCTGGCCCGAACGCACGGTCGTGCGGAGGTAGAGCGCGTTGTTCGGGGGGAACTGGGGCTCTTCGGCCTTCTCCGCCTTCTCGGTCTTTTCGACCTTCTCGGGGGCGGGGAGCTTGTCGTGGATGGTCAGGCCCAACTTGGACGCGCCTTCGCGGGTGGGCGCGTAGGCGGCGACGATGGCCATGGGCACGAGGCCGTAATCGCCCTTGAGGCGGCCGATCAGCTCTTCGAGCTCGGGCTCGGAGACGGGGCGATCGCCCAGATCGAGCGTCGTCTGGGCGCCTTGCCAGAAGGTCTTGGTCTTGGCTTCTTCGAGCTTGCCTTCCAGGCCCTCGATCACCTCGGGCCACGGGCCTTCCGACGGCAGAACGAGCAGGAGGCCGTTCCTCCATCCCTTGACTGCGATCTCACCCGACACGGTCAACTCCTCCCTCTAGCCGCAGGCGTTCCCTTGGCTGCGATATCCTCTGACACGTTTAGAACGTCCCTTGCCAACATCAAACCGTTAATCGCCGTCCACCGGTACCGCCGGGATGGAAGGCGTCGCCGAACCGCTCGCGGGCTTCGCGTTGGGGTCCGGCACCCCGAAATGCGTCCGGAGCAGGTGTCCGGCTACCGGGCCTGCCACCGAGCCGCCGCCGCCCGCCATTTCGAGCATGACCGCCACGGCGATCGTGGGCTTGTCCGTCGGGGCGTAGGCGACGAACCACGCATGCGTGGGCTTGCCCTTGATGGCTTCCGCCGAGCCCGTCTTGCCTGCCGCGGGGTAGCCCGGAATCCGGGCCGCTGCCGCCGTTCCTCGGGATACCGTCTCGGCCAGGGCCGTATGCAGCATCCTCCATGTTTCGGGCTTCAGCTCGACGGTCTTGCGCACTTCCACCGGATCCAGCCCTTCCGGGCTGCGCACCAGGACCGGGCGCATGACCTTGCCCGAGTTGGCCACGGTCGCGATCTCGACGGCGGCCTGGATGGGAGAGGTCTGGATGTACCCCTGCCCGATCGACATGTTGACCGAGTCGCCCGGGTACCATTTCTCCTTCAGCGCCTTCTTCTTCCACGCTCCGTCCGGGATCAGCCCCTCTCGCTCCGAGGGCAGGATGATGCCCGTCTTCTCGCCGAGACCGAACATGTGCGAGTAGCGCTTCATCCGATCGGGGCCCATCTTCAGGCCGAGCTCGTAGTAGATCGTGTCGATCGACTTGACGAGACCTTCCTTGAACTCGACGCGTCCCCAGCCTCCGGGCTTCCAGTCGCGGAAGAGCTTCGAGCCGACGTAGAACTGCCCCGTCGAGACGTAGCGCGAGTTCCAGTTGGCATAGCCCCCCTCCATGGCGGCCGCGTGGGTGACGATCTTGTAGATCGAACCCGGCGGGTAGACGCTCTGGATCGCGCGGTTCAAGAGCGGGCGGGAGGGACTGTTGATCTCTCGCCACGCCTTGGGGGTCAGCCGAGTCGCGAAGACGTTGGGATCGAAATCGGGATTCGACGCCAGCGCCAGGACCTCGCCGCTGAACGGCTCCAGGACGACGACCGAGCCCTTCCGGTCTCCCAGGGCCTGCTCGGCTGCGGCCTGCAGCTTGACGTCGATCGTGAGCGTGATGTCCTTGCCCGGAACCGGCGGGACTTCCGCCAGTTTGCGCATGGGCCGTCCCCGCGCGTCCACCTCGACCTGCTGGCGACCCGGAACGCCGCGCAGATGGGAGTCGAAGACCTTTTCGATCCCCATCTTCCCAATTATATCACCCGCCCGGTAACCTTCATCCTCCATCTTTGATAGCTCGCGCTCCGTGACTTCGCCCGTGTACCCGATGGCGTGGGCAGCGAAGGCCCCGCGCGGGTAGTGGCGCACGACGACCGGGTCGATGCTGACGCCGGGCAGCTCGCGCTGGTGCTCGGCCACCCGGGCGATGACGGACTCGTCGACATCTTGAAGCATGGGGATGGGCAAGGCGGACGGGCCCTTGCGCTGGAGCTTGGCGCGTAGCTCCTCGGCAGGTAAGCCGAGGATCGTGGCGAGACGATCGGCCACCTCGACGCGCTGCTCCTTGTTGAGCTGGACGGGGTGGAGGGCGATCTGGTAGGAGAGGCGGCTGGAGGCCAGGATCTGGCCGTTGCGGTCCCGGATCTGGCCACGGGGAGCGGCCAGGAGGTTGATGCGCAGGCGGTTTCCTTCCGCCCGTTCGAGGTACTGCTCGCCGCTGAAGACCTGGAGGTTTACCAGTCGGAAGCCGATCACCGATGCCGCCAGGGCTGCCACGGTGACGAAGGCGGGAAACCGCCCCGGGACGACTCCGTTCACTGCTGGGCCTCCCGTAAGGCCCAGGGGTTGCGGGTTCGGCGAAGCACCCAGCGGATGCCCAAGGACATGGGCCAGCCGATCAGGGCGCTGGCGGCGGCCACGGGAAGGGCGATCGCCATCCGCTCGCTCCAGGGCATGCCGAAGCCCTGCATGCTCAGCATCATGCCGATCACGGAATCCTGGAACAAGCTGAAGATGATGATCAGGGGCGTCACGAGCATGCCCTGGCGGTCATGCAGCAAGGGGCGAAGGCCGCCGGCCGCGAGGCCGATCAGGCCCTTGAGGATGGCATAGGTCATGCCTCCGCCGAGCATCACGTCTTGCATCGCTCCGGCGACGAAGCCGATGGCGAGCCCCGCCCGAGGCCCCGAGCCCACCGCCCACGAGATGGCGATCGCCAGCAGGATATCCACCTGCCAGGTCAGCAGATCGTTGAGGGGAGAGCCTTGGAGGCAGGCGCCAAGCAGAAGCAGGAGGGCGGCGGCGGCGATTCTCATGCTAACTCGACAGCTTGGGGAGGACGATCGGGCTGAGCGGGGGGAAGATCATGACCTCTTCGATCCGGTCGAGGTCGGCGGTGGGGACGATGGTGACCTCGGGGGTGATGGCGCCGGGGCGCTGGTCGACGCGCACCACCTTGCCCACGGGTATGCCCTTGGGGAAGACGCCGCCGAAGCCTGAGGTCAGCACCAGGTCTCCGATGCGGAAGTCCACCTGCTGCGGCATGTAGCGCATGGCCAGGGTGGCGTCGCCTTCGCCGGTGACGATGCCGGGCGAGCGCGAACGCTGGCCGAGGGTAGCCACGGTCTGGCCGGGATCGGTCAAGAGGGAAATGATGGAGGTGCTGGGGCCGGCGACCAGGACCCGGCCGATCAGGCCGCGGGGGCTCATGACCACCGAGTCGGTCCCGATGCCGTCTTGCATGCCGCGGTTCACCACCAGGCGCTTGCGCCAGTTATCCGGCGTGCGGGCCACGACCTGGGCTGCGACTCCCTTGCCGCCGTACTGGTGTTGAAGCTCGACGAGCTGGCTGAGGCGCTTGTTCTGGGTGTCCACCTCGATGCGGCGCGCCAGTTCGGACTCGGCCAGGGTCAGGGACTGCTGAAGGCGCGTATTCTCCTGGCGTAGGGCTTCGAGGTCCTGAAAGTAAGCCGCTCCGCCGCGAACGGTCGTCACGGCGGATTGCATGAGGGTCCACCCCGGCTTGAGGGCCTCGGTGAGCACGGCGGTGCGGCCCGAGGCCCAGCCCAAGGCCCCGGCCGCGAGGACCAGGGCGAGGCCGAAGCCGATCTCCCGCGTCGGGAGGCGTTGGAGCAGACTCACGGGACCTAGGACGAGGTGCCGAGCACCCGCTTCAGCGTGCCGAACTCCTCGAGGACGCGGCCCGTGCCGAGGGCCACGCAGTTGAGGGGCTCGTCGGCCACGTGGACCGGCATCTCGGTGTCATGCGAGATCAACTCGTCGAGGCCCTGCAGCAAGGCGCCGCCGCCCGCGAGCACGATGCCCCGGTCGATGATGTCCGCCGCGAGCTCGGGAGGCGTCTTCTCGAGCGTGTCGCGAACCGCGTCCACGATGGCCGTCACGGGCTCCTGAAGGGCCTCGCGCACCTCGGACGAGGTCACGATCACCGTGCGGGGCAGGCCCGAGACCATGTTGAGGCCGCGCACTTCCATCGAGCGCTCCTCGCCACGGGGGTAGGCCGAACCCAGGCGAATCTTGATGTCCTCGGCCGTGCGCTCACCGATGGAGAGGTTATGCTGCTTCTTGAGGAACTGCACGATGGCGTCGGTCAGCTCGTCGCCCGCGATACGGACCGAGCGCGAGACCACGACGCCGCCCAGCGAGATGACCGCCACTTCGGTGGTGCCGCCGCCGATGTCGACGATCATCGAACCGGTGGGATCCGAGACGGGAAGGCCCGCGCCGATGGCCGCCGCCATGGGCTCCTCGATCAGGTAGACTTCGCGAGCGCCCGCCTGCAGGGCCGCGTCCATGACCGCGCGGCGCTCGACGCCCGTCACGCCCGACGGAATGCCGATGACCATGCGGGGCTTGAAGACGCCCTGACGCTCATGCACCTTTTGAATGAAGTGCTTGAGCATCTGCTCGGCCACGTCGAAGTCCGCAATCACGCCGTCCATCAAGGGGCGAATCGCCACGATGTTGCCGGGCGTACGGCCCAGCATCTGCTTGGCTTCCTCACCCACAGCAAGGGCCACGCTGCGGTTGTTCTGCTGGATGGCCACGACCGAGGGCTCGCTGAGCACGACGCCCTTGCCGCGAACGAATACCAGCGTATTGGCGGTCCCGAGGTCGATGCCCATGTCCCGACTAAAACGGCTGAAGAACATAATTGAAACTCACTCTCCTCTTGGTCGCTGAACCGGGCTGCGGAACCCTTGGTCGATGGTGGAAGCGGCATTGCTCCAGGGATGCTTGCACCTTCTATATAACCCGCCACCCCAATTGCCGCAAGGCTAGGTTGACCTGAGCGATGGGCAATCCGACGATATTGAAGTAGTCGCCCTCGATCCCTTCCACGAACAGAGACGCCAAACCCTGGATGGCGTACGCTCCCGCTTTGTCCATGGGCTCTTGGGAGGCCACGTACCGCGCGATTTCCCCTTCGTCCAGTACCCGAAACCGCACCTGGGTACACTCGGCGCCCGAAACGGAGCGCGACAGCTTCGGGGCCACCAGGGCGAAGCCCGTGTAGACCTGGTGCCGCTGTCCGCTGAGCGCCGCGAGCATCCGCGTCGCGTCCGCCGCGTCCAAAGGCTTGCCCAGGACCTCGGTGTCCCGCACGACGATCGTGTCGGCGCCGATCACGACGTCCGCCTCGGGGTGGCGCGACGCCACGTCGAAGGCCTTGCGCTCCGCCAGCCGCTGCGCGATCTCGGGAATCGTCCACTCGGGGTGGATCGTCTCCTCGGCCGAGCTGGGATCCACCACGAAGGGAACGCCCACCAGGCGCAGCAATTCTTGCCGGCGCGGGGACGCGGAGGCCAGGACGACCGCAGCGGTTTGAATGGAAGGTAGTTCGATCATCCTTCTATCTTACACGACTCCCCAAGGGGGCATTCGTGAGGATCAGGGCGCCATGCGCGGCGACGGGGCGATCATGCGCCGATCGCCCGGAGCCGCGAACCCGCCCAGGGCGAACTCCATGGTGGCCAGGTAGCGGCCGTAGTTGGTGGCCAGCCCCGTCGCGGATTCCCAGCGCCAAAGCCCTTCCAGCCGCAAATTGGCGTGATCCCAGAGCCGCTGCGTGTTGCCCAGCGTGACCTGTTTCGCCTCGTAGTTGCGCCCGCCGGCCGCATTGCCGTCCCCGAAGGCCGCGTACTGGAGGTAGAGGATGCTCGTGGGCCCCATCGTCTGGGAGAGATCCAGGTACCAGCCCTGGCGCGGCACGGACTCCAGCCCGAGGCGCTGATCGAGCATGTACTCGAACAAGGCGACCGACTCCCCGGCCTTGAAGCGGGCATGCAAGCCGTAGCGCCGCCGCTCGGTAGCCGTGCCGGGCTGCGTGAAGCCCCCGGGGTAGGCGATTTCATTGCCCCAGAGCATGCTCAGGCCGATCTCGTCGGCTTCCGAGGCCCGGTAATCCACCCGCATGAAGACGTCCTTGGCGCCGTTGTCGTCCATGCGGTTCGGGCCCGACCCGTTCACCAGGCCGGTCGCGTAGCCGACGGCGCCGCTCTGCCACTGGAGCATGGCTCCGATGTCCCACCAGCGCGAAAACGTCGACCCCTGGTAGATGCCCGTTCCCTGCCCCGAGAGGAATTCGGTCACGGGGGTCGGCACCGGGGCCGCCGACAAGGGCGGCTCGTGGGTCGAGGTCTGGTAGCCGAAGGGAAGCTCGAACTGCCCCACGCGCAGGAAGCCGTTTCGCGCCGGGTCGTCGAGATTGACGTAGGCGTTCTCGAGGATGGGCACGTAGAGCGGGCTCCAGCCCAAGCCACCTGACTGGCGCCACTGGATCCGATCGAGTTCCGCCTGGTAAAGGTCCGGGTAGCTGAGAGCCTGGTAGATCTCTTGTCGCAGCGAACCCGAGACGACTCCCGTCACCTCCGGGGCCAGCTGCTGCACGAATGAGGCCGTCAGCGACGGGATCCGGCCCGTGAGATGCGTCTCGATCAGGCGGAAGTCCGGAATCGTCAGCTGGGAGCGCGGCACGTTGCCCAGCTCGACCACCGCCTTGAGATCCAGCCCTTGGGGTTGCGCCGAGGTCTGGGCATGCGCGGGCGCGCCCATGGCCAGGAGGCCCGCCAGCGTGAGGGCGAGCGAACGGAGGGAAGAAAGGGGCTTCGAAACGACGTCGGACAAAGGGCACCTCCCGCACATGGAATGCCCCATCTTACCGCGGAGGTCAGGACTTGGAGAAGCGCTCGCTGATATGCTTGCCCGTCGTGATCGAGTGGTATTCCTGTCCGATCGCGTTGTAGCGCTTCCGGGTTTCGGGGCTCATCTGGGAGCCGTTGGCCATTGCCGAGCGGTATTTCGGGCGCTCGTTCATCCAGTAGGTGGCGATCGCCCGCTCCTCATGGCTCAGGGGCTGGCCCTTGTTGAGGTACAGCCGGCCGATCATCCCCTCCTGCAAGCAGTGCATCTGCTCGTGGACCAGGATCTCGACGAAGGTCGCGTAGGGCCCCTGTAGCAGGGTCTCGGGCAAGTAGATCTTGTAGGCCTTGTGATCGTAGAGGCCGTTGAAGCCGGCGGACATGGCGGTGTTGAACTCGACCGGGGCCGGCTTGAAGCCGTAGGCATCGCCCAAGGCCGGCATGAAGTAGCGCATGAACTCGTAGGCGATGCGGCGGTTGGTTTCGGGTTTCCGGGGATCCCAGACCTCGCGCGACGCGCGCAGGATCGCTTCGCGCTCCATGTTGCCGACGGCCGCGTCCCGCTTCGGATCGAAGAGGTAGCTGAGGGTCTCGCGGAACTGTTCGGGCGTGCGGATGAGCTGGCCTTCCGCCAGCGGGGCGGGACCGCTGGCCCCCCCTGTCAGCTGGGCGCGCGTGAAGCCTCCCGTGGGATCCGCATGGGGGGCGAGGGTTTCAGCTTGGCCGCCGCGCAGGGTCGGATCGAAGCCGGCCTCGAACATGAGCTCGGCCATCCAGGCCGCCTCGCCCGTCAGCGGACGGCGCGCCGGTGCCGGTTCCGCCGGGACGGGCTTGACGGGGCCCAACGGGGCGATCCGCGTCGGAGCGACCCGATTGGGGCCGGCGGGCGGCAAGTTGGGGGTTGGGGACGTGAGCTTGCGGACCATGGCCTGGCCTCCTGTTCCAAGCTAGTTCTACCCGCTCCCGGCGGAGCCCGTAACGGAAAAACGCCGGAGCCGCCCGAGCAACCCCATTCAAGGGTTGCGGATCCGGGAATAAAACCACTTGGTGCCCGCCCCCACCGGAAGGCAGGTCGCATTTCCGGCGCTGGCGCTACACGGGAAGAAAGAAGGCTCACACGATGGATATGACCCGCATGCCCCAGACCTCCGAGACGCTTTCCCCGGGGCTTCCCCCGCTGGGAGCTCCGGAGGCCATGGGGCCGCTCACGCCGGTTCGCCTGCGCGAGCGCGTGGCGGATCTGACGGCGGAGCTGGTGGCATGCCGGCGCGACTTCCACCGCTGGCCCGAGTTGAGCTTCCGCGAGGTCCACACCGCCGCGCGGATCGCCTCCGAGCTTCATACCATGGGGCTCGAGGTCCAGACCGGCGTCGCCAAGACCGGGGTGGTGGGCCTCCTGCGCGGAGGACGGTCCGCCGGGAACCGGTCCGGCGGGAAGACCTTGCTCGTGCGGGCGGACATCGACGCGCTTCCCCTCGACGAGCAGAACGACGTCTCCTACCGCTCGCGCAACCCGGGTGTCATGCATGCCTGCGGCCACGACGCCCACATGGCCATGCTGCTCACCGCCATCCGGGTTCTCGCGGAGCGTCGCGAGAGCCTTCCGGGCAACCTCAAGTTCGTCTTTCAGCCCGCCGAGGAAGGCCCCGGCGGCGCCGACCTCATGATCGAAGAGGGAGTCCTGGAGAATCCCCGGGTGGACGCCGCCATCGGCTTCCACATCTGGAACGAGCTGCCCGTGGGCGTCGTCGGAGTCCGTCCCGGCCCTCTGATGGCCTCGTCGGACGAGTTCGAGATCGTCATCGAGGGGCAGGGCACCCATGCCGCCGACCCGCACCTCGGCGTGGACGCCGTGGTGGTTGCCGCCCATGTCCTGACGGCCCTCCAGACCATCGTCTCGCGCTCGGTCTCCCCCTTGGAGTCGGCCGTCCTCTCAGTCGGCAAGATCGTCTCGGGTTCGGCCCATAACGTCATCGCCCAGACGGCCCATATGTCGGGGACAGTCCGGACCTTCAACGAGGAACTTCGCGCCACGATGCCCCGCCGGATCGAGCAGTTGATCCAGGGCGTGGCCATGGCCTTCGGCGCGACGGCGCGGCTGGAGTACCGCTATCAGTACCCGGTGCTTTCCAACGCCCCCGAGATGGCCGCGCTCGTTCGCACGGCCGCCGAACGGGCCCTCGGGGCCGAACGCGTGGTCACGGCCGACGCCACCATGGGCGCCGAGGACATGGCCTACTTCCTGCGCGAGGTTCCCGGCTGCTACTTCCTGATCGGCTCGGCCAACTCGGAGAAGGGCCTCGACAAGCCCCATCACCATCCCCAGTTCGACATCGACGAGGACGCCCTCCCCGTGGGCGTCCAGGCGATCGTCCAGGCCGTCCTCGACTACCTGGCCGACTGATGCCGCAGCGTTGCTTGGGAGGGGGAGCGGCAAGGGCTTAGGGCTCCTGCCTGCTCTGCGACGCGCGCCCCTCCCGCGAGCCATCGCCGTCACGCCGCAACAGGCTTGCCTGATTCGAGGTCATGGGCTACGATTCATCATGTAGTGAGTTGTTATATTGATGGCCTCCGAGGGAGGCCGGGAAAGGCCCCTGATGCCCACCCATGACGTCCTCATCATCGGCGCCGGCCAGGCCGGCCTCGCCATGGGCTATCACCTCGCCCAGCGCGACGTCGACTTCTTGATTCTCGACGCCTCCCCCCGGATCGGCGACGTCTGGCGAAACCGCTACGACTCGCTCGTCCTCTTCTCGGCCTCGCAGTACAACCACCTGCCCGGCATGCCCTTCCCCAAGGCCCCCGACACCTACCCCACCAAGGACGAAGTGGCTGAGTACCTGGAGACCTATGCCTCCGTCTTCGGTCTGCCCGTCCTCCTCGACTCCCCCGTCACGGCCCTCATGCCCACGCCCGACGGCTACCGCGTCGAAACCCCTACCGAGACCTACCTTGCGGCCCAGGTGGTGATCGCCACCGGACCGTTCCAGACGCCGTTCGTCCCCCCGTTCGCCCAGAATCTCGCCCCCGCGGTCTTTCAGATTCACAGCTCGCTTTACCGCAACCCCGACCAGCTGCCCCCCGGCGACGTGCTCGTGGTCGGGGCTGGCAACTCCGGCGCGCAGATCGCCGAGGAGCTCGCCCGGACCCGCAAGGTCCACCTCGCCATCGGCCGCAAACAGCCGCAACTCCCCCAGGAATTCCTGGGAAAGACCATTTTTTGGTGGTTAAAAGCCCTGGGAGCGTTCGAGGTTACGGGTGACTCTCCGGCGGGACGCTGGCTGCGCGCGCGCGATCCGCTCTTCGGGACCGATTTGCGCAAGCTCCAGCGCGACTGCGGGGTCGAACGCATGCCCCGGGTCACCCACGCCGAGGCGGAGACGGTCCACTTCGCGGACGGCCGCACGCTGAGCGTGCCCGCAATCGTCTGGGCCACAGGCTTCCGATCCGAGTACCCCTGGGTGGAGGTGCCGGTCTTCGACGCCAATGGCCAGCCCCAGCACCTCTGTGGAGTCTCCTCCTCGCCAGGCCTCTATTTCTTGGGCTTGCCATGGCAGGTTCGCCGAGGCTCCGCGCTGCTTCTGGATGTCGGGCGAGACGCGGCATCCCTCGCCGAGCAGATCGTCGCCACTCGCGCATGAAGAAACGGCGGGCTCCCCATCGGGAGCCCGCCGTTTTGAGGTGAAGCCTTACTCGGCGCTCATGATCGCGTCGACCTTGGCGGCCCATTGCGGGTTCTGGGTCGAGATCCGCTGCCAGAGGCCGGAAACGCTCGTATCGAGCTGCGCGCGATCGGAAGCGGCCAACTCCAGGACGTTCTCGGCGACCTTGCGCTCGCGCTCGACCCCGCCGGCGTTCCATGCCGTCCGGACCGAGGGGTACTTCTTCCAGACCTGCTGCTGCCAGACGCTGACGTTCTGGGCGATCGCCTGCCGCTCCGTCGCGCTAAGCGCCTGATACGCCTCGTTCAGCGCTTCGATCTTGCGCGCCGTCACCGGCGTCCAGCCATCGATGGTCTTGGCGGTCCGCGGGTACTGGGCCTTGAAGCGCCCCATGAGCGCCTCTTGCTCCGCGGGGCTGAGCCCCTTCTGCGTGATGACCGCCTTCACGGTCTCGGTTTTGACGGCCGACGCCGTCTTCGTGGCAGCCTCGGTAAGGGCCTTGGAGCCTTGTTCGACAGCACCGGCGGCGTTCAGGAACCATGCTCCCGCCCCGAATGCGGCCACCATCCCGGCTAAAGCCATGCGGCGAATGGGCATCTAAGTCGTTCTCCTCTCAAATCCTTGTTAACACAGGGATCTTAGCGGACGAATCGGCCTCAAACAACAGAGGGACGGGGGTTTAGAGCATCTCGAAAAACCAGGCATACGAGCACAAATGGCCGCCGGGGGCGGCTTTAAGGAACAGTTTTGCGAGACGCTCTATCGTTGAGTTTCGAAGCGGTGGAAGGCGCCAGAAGGCGATTCCCAGAGGATCTCGACGTGCTTCACTTGGGCAGCGGGCGGCCCGACGTGGCAGAAGGCAATCCATTGCTCCAGGGCGGTGGAGTCGCCCTCGGCGATCGCCTCGACCCGGCCGTCGGGGAGGTTGCGCACCCAGCCGACCAGGCCGAGTTCGCGGGCGCGGGTCTCGGTGGACTGCCGGAAGAAAACCCCCTGCACCCGTCCCGAGACCCAGAGATGAACCCGTTTCATCCGGCGCTAGGCCTCCGCGGGAACCGTCGCGTCCCCCGTGGCCGCGGGCTTCGCGCGCTTCATTCCGGCGTGCTGGTCCATCCAGTCGATCACGACCTGGGCGAACTCCGCACCCTGCACGTCCCCCATCAGGTTATGGCCGGAGCCCACGAAACGGACCCACTGCTTATCCTCGGAGCCGAGCGCCTCGTAGACTTCGCGTGACTGCGGGTTGAGGATGATCGTGTCCTCGCTGCCCACCGTGACCAGCATCGGGCGCGTGACCTTGGTGGCCATCTCGACGTTGTCCGCGCCTCCCCCGAGGTAGGGGAAGTTGGTGACGGGCATCTGGGTTTGCAGTTTCAGGTGGGCCTTCGCGTAGGCGACGGCGTCGGGCGAATGGAAGCAATCTTCCGCCTTGAACTGATAGGGCACCCGCACGTGAACGCCGAAGAGCTGTTGCAGGGGTCTTGCCACCCACTGATACGCCCCCTTGTAGAGCGCGAATTCGATCGGCTTCGTCACCTGGCGCAGCTGGGCCGGAGGCGCCACGGCGATGCCTCCGAGGAACTCGGGCCCCCGCTCCGCAAGCATTCGCAAGGTCGAGAAGTTGCCGACGCTGAAGCCCAGGAGGAAGAGGCGGCTGGAATCAATCTCGGGATGGCCCTTGAGGGTTTCGAGGGCGCGCGTGAGGTCGTCGAGGTGGGACGCTTCGGTGTAGTAGCCGCGCTCGCCGGTGCTGGCGCCGTGCCCGCGGAAGTCGAAGGTCAGGACCGCGTAGCCGGCCTGGCGGAGGCGCTCCGGGAACTCCAGGAACTCTTCCTTGTTGGCGAGGTAGCCGTGGGCGAGGACGATGCCCGGATAGGGCGTAGGGCCCGATTCCGGGAGGAAGAGCTGGGCTGCCAAGGGGACTTCGCCGGGAATCTGCAGATCGGTGACAGGCACGGGGACCCTCCTTTGATGGCTGCGGATGCGAGCGTCTTTGCAGGCGCCTCTACTTGAGCTGGCCGGAGCGCAGGATGGAGATCAAGAGCCAGAGCCCGAGAACGCCACCCATGACGAAGGTGAAGAAACTGAGGGCGTGGAAGCCCATGATATGCGGGCCCGATTGGATGGGCGCGAGCAAGGCCGCACCCACGATCAGGGCCGCGGTCAGGAGGCTGAAGGCCACCTTGTTGCCGATGACCGTCATGGTCCGCTCCAGGCGGGCCAGGTTGCGGACCTCGTATTCGATCCGTAGCTGGCCGGAGTTGGCCGCCGCCAGGAGGTCGTCGATCCGGCGAGGCGTCTTCAATAGCAAGTTTTTCCAGTCCACGGCAATGCGCATCATCTCCTGGGCGCTCATCATGGACGTGAACTGGCGCTGGACCATGGTGCGGATGAACGGCTCCGCGACGTTGATCAGCATGTAGTCCTTGTCGAGCTGCCGGCAGATGCCCTCCGTGGTCACGAGGACGCGCGCGATCATCAAGAACGAGGTTGGCATCCGGACCCGGTACTGGATCATGAGGTTCATGACCCGCTCCAGCAGTCGGCCGATCTGCACTTCGCCGACCGGCTTGCCCAGGAACTCGCGCATGACGTGATCGAGCTCGATCGTGAGGCGCTGCTTGTCGATGGGGCCTTGGGGATGGCCGTACTCGAGGATCCGGTCGGTGGCGCGGGCGGCGTCGAACTGGATCATGGCCAGCAGGAAGTCGATGAGAATCTCACGCGAGCGGGGGTCGAGCCGTCCGACCATGCCGAAGTCGATGAGGACCAGGGTGGGCATGGCGTTGAGGTCCCCGTCCCGGAACTGGAACATGACGTTTCCGGGGTGGGGGTCGGCGTGGAAGAAGCCGTCCACGAAGATCTGGCGCAGGAAGGCGACGGTGAGGTTCTGGGCGATGCGCTGGCGCTGGGGCAGGGTCAGCGCGATCGGAGGCTCCTCGCCGGTCTTGCGGGGGAAGAGGGCCGAGACCTTGGCGCCGTGCATGAACTCGATGGCCATGACCCGCCGGGAGGTGTGCTCCCAGAAGACGGTGGGGGTCCGGACGAGGGAGCCGTAGTCGCGGTGGAGGTTGCGGCCGATGGTTTCGGTATTGGCGGCTTCCAGCGTGAAGTCGGTCTCGTTGCGGATGATGGTGGAGAATTCCTCGGCGAGGCCGGAGATGTTGTTCCAGCGGCCCCAGTTGGTCCGCGTGGTCAGGAGGCGGGCGAAGTCCAGGAGGACGGCGATATCGGCTTCGATGACGTGCTCGATGCCGGGGCGCTGCACCTTGATGATGACGGGGATCAGCTCGCCCTTGGGGTCGCGAATCTTGGCCTTGTAGACCTGGCCGAGGGAGCCGGCTGCCAGCGGGATGGTATCGAACTCGGGGAAGACATCGTAGACGCTCCGCGCCGGCTCTGCGTGGCGGGCGTTGTATTCGCCCAGGATCACGGCCTCCATGTCGGTCCATGGAGCGGGGGAGACCTGCTCTTGAAGCTTGGCGAGCTCGTCGATGTAGGGTTGCGGCAGCAGGTCGGCGCGAGTCGAGAGGACCTGACCGAGTTTGACGAAGGTGGGGCCCAGTTCTTCGAGGATTTGCCGGAGGACGGCGGGAAGGGGCAGGGCGAGTTCGAGGTCGGGATCGTCGGATTCGGCTTCCTGGCGGAGGAAGGAGGAGACGGCGAGCTTCTGGCGCAGGCCGGGCGGCAGGAAGTCGAAGAGGCTGAGTTTGAAGATGAGGGCATCCCACCCATACTTGAGGAGGATCGAGGCAATCTCGACCCGGCGCTGGTGGGGGGTGGGGGGCAATCCAGGCACGCGGCCCTTTCCCGATGGGGTTTCAGCGATACTCATGCGATCCTGGTGCTTGCGGTCAGGGAGGAAGGTCCGCTTTGAAACAGCGATGACGTCTCCCCTCAGTTTACCAGGCCATCACGTTCTCGGCAAAGCGCGCATTGTCTGAGGCTTTCCATTGAGGAGCTCCGTCGGGTCCGGCCTGATCGGAGAAGAGCGAGGAGTCGGCGATCGCCACGACTTGGCTGCTGCCCAAGGGGCCCATGGCGGCCAGGGTCTGGGGGCCGACGTCCCAGCGCAAAATCCGGATCGTCTTGTCGTCCGAGCGCAGGATCGCCTTGGCGGGCTCGGAAACCCCGAGCGCCCCGGCGGTGAAGACCGTGACTCCCTTGTTGATCCCCGAAGCGAGCGGGCTGGGGCTGATCCCCGAGAGGGTGAGCCAGGTCTGGGGCTGGCCTTCGCTGCCGTAGAGGCGGACCTGCCCCGAGTCGAAGGAGATGCCGGCCTTGCCGGCCAGTGAGGTCAAGGCAGCCAGGTCGACGCCGTCGAAGCCTCCCCATTCCCCCAGGAGGATGAGCTTGCTGCCGGCGTAGGCGGCTCGCATGTACTGGGTGTACGCGTCCTCGCTGAACCAAGCGGGGCAAGCGAGGACGATGACGTCGGCGTTCGCGGGTAGCGCCCCGTTGCTGAGGGTGGAGACCGTGAAGCCCCGGTTGACCAGGTGGCTCTTGAGGCCTTCCATCGGGATGGGAGTGGAGAAGCGCTCGTCCCAGATGATCGTGAGCGGGCCTTGGCGCTTGGAAAGCGTCACCGCGCTCGTCTGGGCGTCCACCTCGAGGCGGCCGTAGCCGGTCTTTTGCACCCAGATGCGCTTGCCCACCCCCGAAAGCTCCACGCGTCCTTGGGCATCGGCGATCGCCCCCTTGCCGTCCGACGACGCCACCGCTCCGGGCAAGGGAACGCCCGATTGATCGGTGATGACGGCCTTGAAGGTCCCGCCGCCGAAAGGGTTCCAGCCGCAACCAGCCAGCAGGGCGACGGCGAGCCAGGCGATCCCGCGAGGAGTCAAGCTAGCGGGCATCATGCGCCCCCTTGCTCACGACCTGCTTGACGTTGAGGCGCCCCAGCCCGAAGTACGGATCCGGCCCCACCGGCCCCAGGTCGTCGGCCGTCGCTTGGAGCCGCGTGCGAACCTGCTCGGCCGTGAGGCGGTTGTCCATCGCGAAGAGCAAGGCCGCCGCCGCCGTTACATGCGGAGCCGCCATGGACGTCCCCACCATGCCCCCGTAGGCATGCGGGGCGCTCACTCCCTTCTTGTAATCGGCCGCCGTGAGGTAGGTCGGCCAGGTGCTCATCACCGACTCCGAGCCGTCGCCGCCCGGAGCCGTGAGGGCCAGCTCGGGGCCGCGGTTGGAGTAGGAGGCCAATTGATCCTTGATGGTCGTCGCCCCCACGGCGAGGCTGACCGGCTCCGCTGCCGGGAAGTCCACCCCCCGCTCCCGGTTTCCCGCCGCCACCACCACCAGCACGTCCCGGCTCAAGGCGTAGCGAATCGACTCCTCCAGGATGGCCGACGAGGTCTTGCCTCCCACGCTCAGGTTGATCACCCGGACCCGCAAGTTCGGCCGCGCCGGATCCCGGTAGTCCACCGCCGCCCGCACGCCCCGGGCGATCGTCCGGTCGTCGCCCACGCCCGTATGCCCGATCGCCTTCACCGGCAGGATCGGACATGAAACCGCCCCCAGGACCCCGGCCATGATCCCCGCGATATGCGTGCCATGCCCGTTGCCGTCCCGGCCCTTGTAGCTCACGCGCGAATTGTACGTGTCGTCTCCGACCATGTCCTGCATCGGCAAGAGCCGCCCCGCGAGATCCGGATGCTGGGGATCCACCCCCGTGTCCACCACCGCCGCCGCCACCTGGGACGCGTACGGTGCTTCCACCGCCGCCCCGGCGCCGATTTGCAGGAGGTTCCACTCGTCGCCCGTTCCCCCGGCCGTTGCCACCACCACGTACTCCGCCTGGATCCGCAGCGGCTCCCGGCCCGTGAACTCCACCGGCCGCCAAACGCAGCCCGAGAGCATCGCCAAGAGCGCGAGCATGGCCCCGCCAAGCCAGGGGATGGAGCGCATGGATCGCATGGCGAACCTCCTTCGCAGGGACCTTCCCCCAGCTTATTCGAGGGGGGACGAGGGAGCGACGGAAGGGATGACGAAGGGGCTTGTTCACGATGCCAGAACTGCGGGTATAGCCCCTCATGTCAATCAAAGAATCGCCATGGCTTCGCCATCCCTAACCCGTTTAGCCGCAGGCGCTCACCCCCCTCGGCTTCGCCGGTCCCCCCATTCGTCGGGCATAGCCGCAGGCGCCGGGGGATAAAATGCGGAAGATATATTGGAGGTCCCCATGGCCGTCGAACGCCCCCGACCCCTGCGCCGCCGCCACCCACAGCTGGAAAGCCTCGACTCCTTCATCAAGGCCTGCTACCCCTTGATCGTCGTCACCACCCACGAGGAGCGCCGCTTCCTCACGGGCGTCCAGGAGCGCTACAGCCTCCGCGGCGTCTACCAGTGGACCTACACGAACGGCCTGATCAACCTCCTGGACGGCCGCCTCGTTCACCCCGACACCGTGGGAGACCCCATCGCGGCCCTCAAGACCGTCCTCAAGATGCCGCAAGGCGTCTTCACCTTCTGCGACCTTCACCCATGGCTGGGAGAGACCCCCATGCCCGAACGCAACGCCGTAATCCGCCTGCTGCGCGACGCCTACTACCAGATTCGCCGCCACCGCGACACCCATAAGACCCTGCTCTTGCTCTCCCCCGTCCTCGACATCCCGCCCGACCTCGAGAAAGAAGTCGTCGTCTACGACTTCCCCCTCCCCGATCGCGAGGCCCTCGGCCTCCTCCTCGACGAGCACATCCAGCGCGCCCACCGAACCGCCGAAGCCCACGTGATGCTCAGCCCCGAAGACAAAGACCTCCTGCTCGAAGCCGCCCTGGGCCTCACCTTGGACGAAGCGGACAACGCTTTTTCGGCGGCGCTACTTAACGATCGCCGCCTCGACGCCAGCGATCTGCATACCATTCATGCCGAGAAGCAACTGATCATCCGAAAATCGGGGATCCTGGACTACACGCCCGTCGAGGAAGGCATGGAAGGCGTGGGAGGCCTGGAGAACCTCAAGGACTGGCTGCGCAAGCGCCGCCGCAGCTTCACCCAGGAGGCCCGCGCCTTCGGCTTGCCCCAACCCAAGGGCCTGCTCTTGACCGGCGTCCAAGGGTGCGGCAAGTCGCTCTCGGCGAAGGCGATCGCCCAGGGCTGGAAGCTGCCGCTACTGCGCTTGGACGTGGGCAAGGTCTTCGGGGGCTTGGTGGGGTCGAGCGAGGAGAATATGCGCAAGGCCGTCAAGCTCGCCGAGGCCATCAGCCCCTGCGTCCTCTGGGTGGACGAGATCGAGAAGGGCTTCAGCGGCATGCAAGGCTCGGGCCTCTCCGACGGCGGCACGTCCATGCGGGTCTTCGGCACCTTCATCACCTGGCTTCAAGAAAAGAAGGCCCCCGTCTTCGTCGTCGCCACCGCCAACCAAATCTCCAGCCTGCCTCCCGAGCTCCTGCGCAAGGGACGCTTCGATGAGATCTTCTTCGTCGATCTGCCGACCGAGGCCGAGCGGCGGACGATCCTCGAGATTCATCTGGCCAAGCGCCAGCGCGACCCGAGGATGTTCGATCTCGCCGCCCTGGCGATGGCTTCCAAGGGCTTCAGTGGCGCGGAAATCGAACAGGCAATCATCGCGGCCCTCTTCGACGCCTTCGACGCCAGCCAGCCGCTGGGCATGCGCTATCTGCTGGCCGCGATGCGCCAAACGGTGCCGCTTTCGGTCACCATGGAAGAGGAGGTTTCGCGCCTCCGAGACTGGGCGCGGCAGCGGGCGGTTCCGGCGACGAGCGGCTCAGCGAGCGGCTTTTGAGCTCCTCGGGGGAAGGCGTAAAAGCCCTGAGGCTCGGTGATGGATCCCACAGTCGCGATCCCGGAACGACGCTATTGTAATGAGGGTCGACGGGTGATATAGTCGGTTGGCAACCACCACCATGCCTGTTTGTTGACGTGATGCTGTCCGACTTGACTGCCAATCTGGCCACGGTTCGCGCCCGTATCGAGCGGGCGGCAGAACGTTCGGGCAGGGATCCTGCGAGCATCCGCCTGGTGGCGGTGACCAAGCAGGTGAGCACGGATCGGATCCGCGCGATTCACGCCCTCGGCGTCCGAGCGATCGGGGAGAATCGGGTTCAAGAAGCCCTTCGCAAGCAAGCGGAACTGGCGGATCTGGACTTCGACTGGCACCTGATCGGGCACTTGCAGACCAACAAGGTCAAGCAGGTCGTCGGAGCCTTCGACCTCGTTCACGGAGTGGACTCCGTGAAGCTCGCCCGGGAGCTCGACGCCCGTGCGGAGGCGACTTGGCAAGGGAAATCCCGCCAGGCCGTGCTCTTGCAGGTCAACGTCGCCCGCGAAGCGAGCAAACATGGGTTTTTCCCGGAGGATCTACCGGCTGCCGCCCAGGAGATCCTGAAACTGGAGCACCTGAACCTTCGCGGCCTGATGACGGTGGCGCCCTACGCGGCGGAGCCGGAATCGGTGCGAGAAGTGTTCCGGCGGCTGCGAGACCTGCGCGACGCGTGTCAGCGCATCGTGGGAGACCGCACGGAGTTGAGCGAACTTTCGATGGGGATGAGCCAGGACTTTGCCGTCGCCATCGAAGAAGGAGCCACGATCGTCCGGATCGGCACGGCTCTTTTTGGAAGACGACCGGCAATACCGCAAACTAAGGAGGCATGATGAGCGCCGAGATCTGGAGCAAGGTGAAGACCTTCGTGGGACTGGATGGGGACCTCGACGAGGCTTACGAAGAGGAAGAGACGATGACCAACGAGCCCAAGAAGTCGGCCCGCAACATCGTGGGTCTGCCCTCCCCCAACTCCCAGGAGATGGTCGTTCTCGAGCCCCGCAGCTTCGATGACGCCCTCGGCATCATCGAGAACCTGCGCTCCCGCCGCGCGGTCATCCTCAACCTGAACGGCCTCACCGCCGAGCAGTCGCAGCGCCTCGTCGACTTCGTCTCCGGCGCCTGCCATGCCCTCGACGGCAACCAGGAGCGGATCGGCGACGCCATCTTCCTTTTCGCCCCCTCCAACGTCAAGATCAACGCCCTCCACGCCGAGCAGTCGTGGATGCCCGGCGCCAGCCAGCCGGCCGCCGCGCCTGCGGCTCCCTCCAAGGATCTCTTCTGGCGCGTTCGCTAGTCTGATCCTCTGAGGAGAACGCGCGTGCCTGCCAAACCCCAGCTCGCCTTCATCGGCGGCGGCACCATGGCGGAGGCCCTGATCAAGGGCCTCCTCAGCCAGGGTCTCTTCGAGCCCTCGGCGCTGCTCGTCAGCGACCCCCTGGAGGCACGCCTCGACTCCCTGCGCGAGACCTACGGGATCCAGACCACCACGGAGAATCTCAAGACCGTGGAGGCCGAAACCCTGGTCTTCGCCGTCAAGCCTCCGCAACTTCCGGACGTCCTACGCGAGGTCGGGCCCCATTGGCGCCCGACCTGCATGGGTCTCTCGATCGTCGCGGGCTTCCGGCTCGACCTCTTCGCGCCCTTCTTCCCCCAGGGGACTCCCCCCCTGGTCCGGGCCATGCCCAACACCCCCTGCGTCATCGGCGAGGGGATCACGGCGATCGCCCCCAATCCCGACGTCTCTCGCGAGCAGCTCGACCTGGCCCGCGCCATCTTCAAGGCCGTCGGCGAGGTCCTCGAGCTCCCCGAGCACTACTTCGACGCCGTCACCGGCCTCAGCGGATCCGGGCCCGCATATGTTACCCTGATCATTGAGGCTCTCATCGAGGCCGGCGTCCAGCAGGGCTTGCCGCGCCGCATTTCGCGCGAACTGGTCTGCCAGACCGTGAAGGGAGCCACGATGCTCGTGCAGCAATCCGGCAAGCATCCCGCGGAGCTCAAGGAGCAGGTCACCACGCCCGCCGGGACCACCGCCGCCGGACTTCACGTGCTCGAACAAGCCGCGATTCGCGCGACGCTTAGCGACGCCGTCTCGGCGGCCACCGAACGCTCCAAGGCGCTCGCGCCCGCGGCGACGCCCGCGCCGCGAAACTAAGCGCCGCCGGCGACCGTCGCTCTAGAGAAGGGGTTTCTCATGGCCTTCATTGTCACCGTCCTTTATTCCGTTTTCCGGCTCTGGTCGCTGCTGCTGCTGGTCTGGGTCGTCCTTTCCTGGATCCCCCAGATCCCCCGCCACCATCCCGCCGTCCAGTTCGTCGGCCGCATCATCGAGCCCACCGTCGCACCCTTCCGCCGGGTCCTCCCGATGTCGATCGGCATCGATCTCAGCCCGATGATCGCCTACTTCGTGTACTCCATCGCCATTCGCCTCATTGCCGGCATCCTCATGGGCGCCGAAGGGGCTCTCTAGAGAGGCGAGCCGCAGGCGCTCGCCATTCGCCTCATCGCAGGCATCCTGGTCGGCGCGGAAGGGGCTCTGTAGCTCCTGGCCCGCTCAGGCCGCCGAACAAGCCGATAGACCACTGAAGATCAAAGCGGCGGATCCCGTTCAGGGATCCGCCGCTTCGCCTTCGGAGCGAAAGCCGTCGCTTCAGGAGCGCAAGACATGACGCTTGACATGGGTTTAGAGTAATTCTAAAATTGGAAATGCTTGATTGCCTCAGTCTCCCTCAAGCGACCTTTTATGAAAGGACTGTCCCATGACCGACCGCGCGCTCACGACCAACTTCGGCCAGCCCGTCGCCGACAACCAGAACAGCCTCACGACGGGGCCTCGTGGCCCCGTGCTCCTGCAAGACATCCATCTCGTCGAGAAGCTCGCTCACTTCAACCGCGAGCGCGTTCCCGAACGGGTCGTTCACGCCAAGGGGTCGGGGGCCTACGGCACGTTCCGCGTGACGAACGACATCACCCGCTACACCTCCGCCAAGCTCTTCGAGGCGATCGGCAAGGAGACGCCCGTCTTCGTCCGCTTCTCGACCGTCGGGGGCGAGATGGGCTCCGCCGACACCGAGCGCGACCCCCGCGGCTTCGCGGTGAAGTTCTACACCGAGGAGGGCAACTGGGATCTCGTCGGCAACAACACCCCCGTCTTCTTCATCAAGGACGCGATCAAGTTCCCCGACTTCATCCACACCCAGAAGCGCAATCCCCAGACCAACCTCAAGGATCCGAACGCCGTCTGGGACTTCTGGTCGCTTTCGCCCGAGGCCCTGCACCAGATCCTCATCCTCTTCTCGGATCGCGGCACGCCCGATGGCTACCGCTTCATGCACGGCTTCGGCAGCCACACCTTCAGCATGACGAACGCGAGCGGCGAGCGCGTCTGGGTGAAGTGGCACCTCAAGTCCAAGCAGAGCATCCGCAACCTGCATCCGAGCGAGGCCCAGCGGCTGGCGGGGGTCGATCCCGATTACGCCCAGCGCGACCTCTTCACGGCGATCGAGCAGGGTGAGTTTCCCGCCTGGCGCGTCTGCATCCAGGTCATGACCGATGCGCAGGCCCAGGCCTTCCCTTGGAACCCCTTCGACGTCACCAAAACCTGGCCGCATGCGGACTTCCCGCTCATCGAGGTCGGCGAGCTCGCGCTCAACCGCAATCCTGAGAACTACTTCGCCGAGGTCGAGCAGAGCGCCTTCTCGCCCGCCAACGTCGTGCCCGGCCTGGGGTTCAGCCCCGATCGCCTGCTGCAAGGCCGCCTCTTCGGCTACAACGACGCCCAGCGCTATCGGATCGGGACGAATTATGCGCAGTTGCCGGTGAACGCCCCCAAGTGCCCCTACCATAACTACCAGCGTGCGGGGGCGATGCGCTTCGACGGGAACGCGGGTTCCATGCCGAACTACGAGCCCAACTCGATCGCGGGAGCTCCCCGCGAGCAGGCGCAGCACGCCGAGCCTGCTTGGACCCTCGGCGAGGCCGTGGTCGCTCGCCATGACCACCACATGCTCGAGGACGATCACTACACCCAGCCCGCGGCGCTCTTCCGGTTGATGAGCGCCGAGCAGAAGCAGCTCCTGATCGACAACCTCGTGGGCGCGATGTCGGGGGTCACGCGCGAGGGGATCGTGCCCCGCATGATGCCCCACTTCGAGAAGGTGGATGCCGATCTCGCCTCCGGAATCGCCCGGGGTCTGGGGCTCGTCAGCACGCGCCCCTAGCTTGGGATTTGTCGGGCCAGGCTTAAATACCTGGCCCGATCAGCTTTTTAGACCCAAGAGAGGCTTGATTGTCCCAGATTTAAACGCTTGGCTGCTGGGTACAGGGAGAAAAGCAGCCTGGCATAAGCCTTATAGTAGGGGTGGAGCCGGAAGAACCGAATGCCGCCTGGGTTTGAGGGATGATCGGCGGATGGAAGAGGACGTCAACGGGGAAACGACATGCGCCTCAAAGCCAGCATCGACCTCAAAAATCCCATGATAAAGCTTATGCTGGCCCGCCGCGGCGGGAAGGGGGTGGCGATCGCCACCTTGCTGGTGCTGGGGCTCCTGTTGACGGCCTGCCCCCGCCCGCTCGTCCCATCTGCCGGCCTTCCCGGAGCGGACGGGGCGAGCGTCGGCTCCGCATCGACCTCCGAGCATGTCACGGGTCAGGTGGCGTTCGCCTCCCGGAGCGTCCAGGCCACCATCACGGACGACGTCGCCCCCGGAGCCACCGTCTCCCTCATCGAGGTGCAGAGCGGGCAGACCCTGGGCACGACCTTCACGGACCCGGACGGCAAGTTCATCCTCAAGTACTCGAATGGCTTCAAGCCCACCAATGGCGCGCTCTACTACTTCGAGGCCGTGAAGGGCCTCGCGGGAGCGAACGGACGTCCGAACGCCGTGGGATCCGACGCCGTGCGGGTCCGGACCATCGCGAGCTACCAGAAGGGCGGCTGGCGGACCCTGACCAGCTCGGGGGCAAGCACCACCATCTCGATCACCCCCATGACGACCGCGCTCTCGGTGGTGGTCAGCCTGCGGCTGGGCACGTCCAAGCCGATCGATCCGAGCACGCTCTTCGGAGCCATCAAGGCGGGGCGCCCCCAAGGGAACTATCCGGATACCGTGGTCCTTCCCGATCCGGGGCTGGTCCCGCTCTCGATGGTGCAAGACGCGTATGACCTGGTCATCGAGGCGCTGGAGTCCGAGCGGGACCCGGTTCGCTGGATCGCCATCGACAGCGTGAACTTGAACCAGGTGCTCTTGCCGGAGGTGCCGTTCTCGATCTCCTTCCTGAACCCCCGCAAGCAACTGATCGGCCAGGAGCTGACGCTGGTGGGCAGCAACTTCTCCCGGGTGACGGCCGAGAACGAGGTCCAGTTCACGGCGGACGGCGGGGGCCGCATCCCGGCGGAGCGGGTAGGGGACGTCAGTTCGGACCTGAGCATGCTGCGGGTGAAGGTGCCGGCAGGAGCGATCTCGGGCCCGGTGTACCTGACGATCGCGGGCAAGACCGTGACGACGGATCCGGAGGCGTGGTTCCAGCTGGACGTCCGGGACGGGCATAGCGTGGTGAGGACCATGCAGGGGCAGACGTACCTGTTCGCGGCGAACCCCGGCATGAACACGGTGTCGCGCATCAGTCCGTCGGGCGAGGTCTTGCCGTTCATCACGTCGGCGACGCACCCGCAGCTGCTGAGCCCGCAGGCGCTGACGTTCGGTCCCGACGAGGCCCTGTACGTCGCCTGCGGTGGGAGCACCAAACGGGTGCTTCGGATCGCGTTCGACGCGGCCGCGAACCCCTTGCCGGCGACGAGCTACAGCGAGGCTCTCGCCAATCCCGCGGGGATGGCGTTTGCTCCGAACGGGGATCTGCTCGTCTCGGACCTGGAGGCTCCGAACCGGATCTACCGGATCGCCAGCTCATCGACCCCCGTGACCCTCGCCCAGCCCACCACGAGCCTGGCGCTTGCCGGCGTGCCCCTCAACCAGCCGCGAGGGCTTTCCTTCGGGTCGGACGGCGCCCTCTACGTCGCCAATACCGACTCCAACAACGTGCTCAGGATCGACCTGGCGGCTGGGATTGCCTCCACGGCCCTCTCGGGCTTGAGCAAGCCCTGGTCGGTGGCCTTCGACAGCAAGAACAACCTCTACGTCAGCAACAACTCCGGAGACTCGATCTACCGCAAGGATGCGCTGAGCGGAGTGGTCTCGGCCTTCGCGAGCCTTCCGAGCCCCGGGGGGCTGGATGCCGATCCGTCCGGTTACATCTACTGCGCGGACAACGTCAGCAACCAGATCTACCAGGTGAACTCGCAGGGCGACGCGCGTCTGTTCGCGACGGGCCTCAGCTCTCCCATGGGGATCCACGTCGATGACGAGGGGATCTTCGTGCTCACCGAGGCCGGCCGGATCCTCAAGATCAGCCATGCCGACAAGGCCCTCTCCCTCTTTGCGGACGGGCTTTCGGATGGACGCGACCTCTACCGTGATGCCGCCAGGAACTTCTACGTCTATCATCCCACGCTGGGGAGGGTCACCCGCCTCACGCCCACCGGCGAGATCGACACGTACCTGCCGGTCAGCAACGTCTCCGATATCTACGTCTCGGGCAACAAGCTCTACCTCAAGAAAAGCGACACGCTGCGTCCGGACGCTGCCTGGTCGGGGCAAGGCGGCATCGAGATCCGAAATCTGAGCACCTGGGGCGTGGTCGAGGACAGCCAGCAGGCCTACGTCCGGGACGCCATCGGCATCGCCTTCGACAACTCCAACGGTCCCTTCAAGGATGGCCTCTACATCGCCCATCATGACGACCGCTCCATCGTCAAGATGGACAAGAACCTGCGCTTCACGCCCTTCCTCAACGCGTCCAACGCTCCCGAACTCGCCAAGCCTTACGACGTCTGGGTCGAGCCCAGCAACGGCAACGTCTGGGTCTCCGTTCATGGCACCGGGACGGCCGATGACGGGCTCTACGTCTACAGCCCTGCCGGGGTGCAACTCAAGAACTTCTCGACCGTGGTCAACCGGCCGTGCAAGTTCGGCTTCGACGGCACGACCCTCTTCCTCGCCGATTACAACGGCCACAAGGTGCTCAAGCTCGATCGCAACATCGACAACCCGGCCTGGGCGGCCACCACCCATTACGCCCTCGGCACCAACGCCCGGGCGCTGGCCTTCGACACCGCCACCCAGACCATGTACATCGCGGGGAACGGCACGATCTACAAGGTGCCGAACTACCTGGCGCCCACGCCTGCCAGCCACACCGCATACCACGCGTTCAACGCCATGGACCTCCATTTCCACACGGACGGCTACCTCTACGCCGCGAACGGCTACTCCTGGAAGATCGAGAAGAACGGCTCGGTCCGTACCGAGTACCAGCGATCGGCGGGAACGCTTAGCGATTTCGCGTGGCGGGCCTCCGACGGAGCGATCTGGCACTCGGATCGGAAGGGCCGGCTCTCCCCTTGGACGAATGACGAAAACACCCAGCAATGGGGCGGAATGCCGAATTACAAGAAAGACGGAGCGATCGCCGTGGACGGCTCCGGCAACTGGGTCTCGGTGAACCGCGTGACATGCTCGGGGCAGCACATCACGGTGGGCTGGCAGGACGGCACCCAGACCACACCTCGCTTCTTTAACACCTCGCTGTGCTCCACGCTACCGGAGCCAGAGCTCGTCCATGGCGGAGGCTCGCGCCTCTTCATGGCGATCAATCCTACTGGCCAGCTCATGCGCTACGACACCGCCGACAACAGCTTCGTGCAGGTTGCCAAGAAGTACGCCAATACCGATTTCAGTCACGGGCTCGCCGTGCATGGCGGGATTTTGTACCACTCCATCAAGACCCGTCACCAGCTCGATCGCTACAACGCCACCACCAACGCCGACCTGGGCACTCTCCTGGTGGGCCTGATCGCTCCGGAGCTCTGAGGAGGATGGCCATGCGCACGCTGCTCGCTCTTGCCCTGATGCTGACCCTCCTGCTGTCGGGGTGCCGCCTGCCGTCCCTGGTGCCGCTCTCTCCCGCCCCCCATGAGGGAGCTGACGCCCTGCGGGCCGTCCCGGTCGCCACCCTGAGCGGCCGTCTGGGCTCTCCCCGGCAGGTGCTGGCGAATTACCAGGAGTTCGCCAAGGGGGCCACCGTCTCCTTGATCGACGGAACCACGGGATACACGGCCGCGACCACCGTGACCGACGCCCAGGGGAACTTCGTCTTGCAGTTCCAGCAGGGCTTTGCTCCGGTGGCGGAACGGCTGTACTACCTCGAGGCCGTGAAGGGGATCAAGGAGCGAGGACCCAACACGACGCCCAACGAAACCTACAACCAGGCCGGGGCGGATATCGTCCGGCTGCGGACCTTCCTCTTCCACGAACCCGCCTCGGGCGGCTGGGTCAGCCCCTACAACACCCTTCCCGGCCCCATCTACATCAGCCGCCAGACCACGGCCCTGGCGCTGGCCCTCCAGCTCAAGCAGGACATCACCCTGGCGGCTCGCGACTTCGTGGGATGCCTGGAGACTGACGTCTACCAGGAGGTCTATGGCTTGAGCGCGGCCGAGTTCACGGCGGTCAACCAGATCGTGGAGAAGTCGATCGAGGAGGACCGGGATCCGATCCACTTCCTGGCCTACGACACGAACAACGGGACCTTCGTGAATGTCTACAAGGGGCATTTCGTCTCGGGACTGAGTCCGGAGGAGGGCTCGGTGGGGGACGAGATCCAGATCCTGGGCGACGGGTTCGATCGTCCTGGCCCGATGGTCGTGCAGTTCCACAGCCAGATCACGGCCTCGGTGATCGGAACTCCCACGAAGTCGGCGATCCGCGTCAGGGTGCCGGTGGGAGCCCGCAACGGAGCGGTCTCGGTCACCATCAACGGCCTGCGCCAGCTGGGCCCGGAGTTCAAGGTCAACTCCTTCGACGGACACCGCTCCATGCTGGACGGCGTGCTCTACGTGGCGAACTACGACCGCCAGCGGGTGGTCCGGGTGCATCCGGACGGGACGGTCGAGGACTTCGTCCAGGTCTCGGACGGTCCCACGCAGGTGGTGGTGAGGGACGGAATGCTCTATGTGGCATGCCAGCTGGCGGACAAGGTGGTGAAGGTGAACGTGGCGACCAAGCAGGTCTCCGACTTCGTCTCCGTCCCCCGCCCGAGCGGCATGGCCTTCCTGGGGAACGTGCTGCACGTCGCGAGCGCCACGGCAGGAGAGGTCCGGCGCTTCAACCCCGACGCGTCCCCGGCCGGGGCGGCCTACACCGGCTTCACCAACCCGACGGCCCTGGCCTTCGGCCGTGACTACGCCAGCGGTTCCCCCTTGCTCTACGTGGCGGAGAAGAGCAACCCGGATCGGGTGACCCAGCTCCACCTCGCGACCCAGGTCAAGACTCCATGGGCCTACCGCACCAATCCCATGGGGCTGGCGGTGGACTCCGCCGGGGCCGTGTACGTGGCCGCCTACGACGACGGCATGGTCTACCGCGTCCTGCCGAGCGGCGCACTCACGGTCTTCGCGCGCGTTCCGGCCCCGTGCGGCCTGATGCTCGATCCGAACGGCGTCATGTACGTCGCGTCGGACTCCCAGCACCAGATCTACCGGGTCTCGCCGCTGGGAGACCTCAAGCCCTACGCCTACGGGATCAACAACCCCCGGGGGCTGGCGGTGGACGATCTCGGCAACCTCTACGTCTCGCTGGGTCAGTCCAACGCGATCCTCAAGGTCGAGGATCGCGGCGCCGACGGCTACCGGACGCGGCCCTTCCTGGCGGGAATCGCCGCCCCCCACTCCGTCACCTGGCGCAACGGGCGCCTGTACATCGCGCACCGGGATGCCGGGGTCGTCACCTCGGCGGACGCCAACGGAGCGCTGCGTACCGAGGCCTCGGGCCTGACTTACCCAGGAGGGGCGGATGTCGCCGTGGACGGCACGATCTACGTGGGCAAGTATGGAGCCAGTACTTCAGGAGAGTATGTCCGGGGGGTGACCTGGGCCCAGGACGCCCATGATGGAGGCCTTCAGATCATCGCCCCCAACGGGAGCGTCTCCATGCGCTATCCGGTCATGTTTCAACGGGATCACGGGATGACCGGACTGAATGACGGGACGATCTTCGCGATTCATTCCGTCTATCGCAAGGCCTTGGTCATGTACGCGTCCACCGACGGTCTCGACTCGTCGTATCGTTACCGGATCCTCCAGGAGTTCGCGGCCAACCCTCGCATGCTCGAGCGCAACGCGACGGGGAACTGCCTCTTCGTGAGCGTGACGGGCGACGATCGGATCTATCGCTTCAAGACGCCCGGCACCCCGGGGCCCAACTCGGTCTGGACGATGGATACCGTCGCGGGGCTCACGAGCCCGTCGGCGATGAGCTACGACAAGGACAACGACCGCCTCTACGTCCTGGACGGATCCGCCATCAAGCGCCTGAACGGGGCGGCGGGAGCCAACCCGACAATCGATGCCGGCTGGGGGCCCGTGACCGCCACCAGCGCGACGGACCTGGCTTACGCCCACAACGCCACCCATGCCAACACCCTCTTCGTGACCCTCTCGACGCTCAAGGAGGTGCGGGCCTTCTCCGTGACCGCCCCCCCGGCAGCCGTGACGAATCCCGCGCATACGTACGTCTCCGGGCTCGATATCCAACCTCAGAACGTCCTGGCGCATCTCACCAACGGAGAGATCTACCTGCGCTCATCCGATAACAGCAGGTCCATCATCGTTTCTCCCTCGAAAATCGTCACCACGCTATACCAATACAGCGAGACCGGTAAATACCACTACGTTCTGGGCCTCACTCCCGATGGCTCGACAATTCGAGCCGACTCCAGCTACGGACCTCGCGTCTACGGGAAGGTCAATCTCCATGGGCTCGTGCAAAGCCATGAAGTGGCGCTACACGGAAACTGGCTCTACGTCGGCTCCTACATGGGATCGGCCTCTTACACCGGATTGCATGCCTTCAACCTCGTCGACGGCTCCGACATGTTCATCCGGGGCTTCGACACCACCACGACCAGCGGGTATCCCACGCACTCCGGCGTGGGGGCGCTCGCCGTCAACCCCGTGACCCACCGCCTCTACGCCGGCAGCGGCAAGGGCCGGATCTGGGAGGTCGTGATCGACGGCAGCGCCAACCATGGCAAGATCTCGGAGTGGGCGACCGTCGAGGCGGACGAGTGGCTGTACGGCCTGGACATCACGGCCGTCCGGGACAAACTCTGGGTCGTTGGGGGTTCGCGCAGCCTCTATACGGCGCGTCTGAGTGACAAGCAGGTCGTCAAGGTCTGGGCGGGGCTCTCCTCGCCGCGCTTCTAGAGGGATCGAGATGAGACGACTCGCATGGGGATTCGTAGGGCTGAGCCTGGCGCTGGCCGGCATGGCCGGCTGCGCGGCGGACGATGAACTGATCGGCGGCGGAAGAACTCCAAAATCGGTACGCACCACGCCCGACTCCACTCCGACGCCGACTCCTTCTCCCAGCTCGCTGGCGTCGCCATCGCCGACCCCCACGTTCTGGAGCGAGTCCGAGGCCACTCCGGATCCCCAGCGCTCGATCGCTCCGCCGCCAGTCAACGACGAGGAGAATCAACCCGATCCACCGCCAAACCATGAGGAGGAGGAAGGCTACCGCGATCCGGGTTCGGAGCCGGTCGAGGACATGCCGCCGTGAAGAAAAGCCTCAGCCTCCTGAGCTCCCGTTTCTCAGGCCCGCTCGTCGACCTGCCGGAAATGAAGCGGCGAGTGGCCCGGCTCCGGCACGTCCTCCTCCAGGCCCGGCCTCAGATGCTCGGCCTCCTCCATGCATAACGGGCAGACGGCCGTGCCTGCCGCCCGATCCTCGGGAGCCACCGAGACCGCCCCGTGATGCGGACAGACGAATCCCTCCGAAAGGCGCGTGATGTCGTTGAGATGCATGGCGATCCCCCCTTCTCGCCCCACCTTATCCCATCCCCTCCCCGAGACAAGCGCTGCCCGCCTAAAAGGTTATCTTTTGCTTATGCTTATGTTAAGATAGCCAGGTCGCCGCAGTGAAAGGAGCCAGCCATGGCCGTGAATCGGACCGCCGCCCTGAGCCTCGCGTTACTCTTGGCGGGATGCGCCATCCAGCCCATGGTTCCCCGCCTGGCCTCCGATTCGAAGCTGAGCGGGCTATCGGGCGCCTCCAGCCGCCAGGTGGACCCGGCGCGCCTGCGCAACACCATGGCCCACCTCACCGGCCACGAAGCCCTGCCGGACGGTACGCGCATCCCCGAGCGCGGCTCCGCCGAGGGTCGCGCCAAGGCTCGCGACTACCTCGAAGCGGCCCTGAAGGACCTGGGACTCGAGGTCGAGCGGCATCGCTACCGCTCCACCGGCGAGAACCTGATCGGCCGCCTCCGGGCCTCCCGAACCACCGATGAATGGGTGCTGATCGGCGCGCACTTCGACTCGGTCCGCAACGCCGGGGCCAACGACAATGCCTCGGGAACGGCCATCGTCCTGGAAGCGGCCCGCCTCTTGAAGGCGCTCGAAGGCCGCCAGGTGAACCTGATGGTCGCCTTCTTCGACGAGGAGGAGCTGGGGCTGATCGGCAGCGCCCACATGGCCCGGGAATTCAAGCGTCAGAAGCTCAACCTGAGCTCGGTGCACACGGTGGACATGCTCGCCTGGGACGGCGACCATGACCGGGCCATCGAGATCGAGATGCCCGACGGCAACCTCGAAGCCCAGTACCGCACGGCCAACCAGACTCACGGCCTCAACCTGACGCTTTACCGCACGAGCACCACGGCGACCGATCACACCTCCTTCCGCCGGGAGGGTTTCCATGCGGTGGGGCTCACCGAGGAGTACGTCTACGGGGATACCACCCCGCATTACCATAAGAAATCCGATGCCTTCGGCACCGTGAACCTGGACTACATGGCCACGGGCACCCGGCTCTTGGTCGCCGCCGTGGGGGATCTCCTCGTCGGCAAGGTGGCTCCCGCAGGCCGTCAACTGCCGCATGAAGCCTTCCCGGGTCGGGTCCGCCACCTTCACACGGACGGCGAGTAGGAGCGACACGCTTTCGCATCCCGCAATCCCGTGTACACTTCACTGCAGCCCCGAGGCGCATGAGGCGAGGAGCGACGCATGAGCCTGGAACTGGTCCTGAGGGCAGCCGCTTTCGCGGGCGAAGCGCATGGCACCCAGACGCGCAAGGGGTCGCCGCAACCCTACATCACCCATCCCCTGAGGGTGGCGCATGCCGCGTCCTTGGCGGGGCTTTCCTCCGAGGCGATCGCCGCCAGCCTCCTGCATGACGTCGTCGAGGACACCCCCGTCACCCTAGATGACCTATCGGAGCGCTTTCCCGAGCGAGTGGTCCACCTGGTGCACCTCCTGACCAAGTGGTGGCCCGACGATGCCCCCAAAGACCTCAAGGCCTCCGAGAAGCCCAAGTACTACGGCGCCATCCTGGAAGACGACGACGCCATGGCCCTCAAACTCCTGGACCGGGCGGACAACCTCCAGGACATGGTTCGGATGCTGCCCCGAATGCGCGGCTGGGCCGAACGGTATCTGAAGAAGACCGAGCGTGAGATCCAGCCGATCGCCGAGGCCTGCCCCAATGCCATGGCGCGCTCGGAGTACGCGCGGGCGATCGCCGATCTTCACCGCGCCTTGGGTCCCGGCGCCTCACGGGCCTGAAGCCCTTCGACGGAAACGTTAAGGTTTGCTTGACAGAGGGTTAGCCCGATGGGATAATGGCTCCCGTTGTGCCTCGGCACGACGTTCTCGGCAGATCGAGCGCTCGCGAGGGTCGAAAGACCCGGATGAGCGTGGAGAGCGGATACCCCGGTATCTGGCTCCATCTGGGGGGATTCCCGAGTGGCCAAAGGGGACTGACTGTAAATCAGTTGGCACTGCCTTCGAAGGTTCGAATCCTTCTCCCCCCACCATTTATGCCCATGTAGCTCAGTCGGTAGAGCACGTCCTTGGTAAGGACGAGGTCGTCGGTTCAATCCCGATCGTGGGCTCCATTTTTTCTGCCGAGAACTCGGGCCCCTTCTATGGGGCCCGTCACGGTATGCACGCCATCGTCTTCGGAGGATTTTGAGACCCATGGCAAGAGCGAAGTTTGAGCGCAACAAGACCCACGTGAACATCGGCACGATCGGCCACGTGGACCACGGCAAGACCACGCTGACCG